>Ga0315320_10000043_pt1 | contig 90484 bp, 92 predicted proteins | sample M140m21515metaG_FD_203458 | JGI IMG/M metagenome (GOLD analysis project Ga0315320, IMG submission 203458) | Ammonia-oxidizing marine archaeal communities from Monterey Bay, California, United States - M1 40m 21515 | ecosystem: Environmental > Aquatic > Marine > Coastal | place: USA: California... | reverse complement strand
GAACACATACAAAGTTGAAGACTTGAATCCAGGAATGTATTTCATCAACTTAACAGATGCTTACAAGCACTTAAATACACAGAAGTTAATAGTTAGATAAGTTTTAGCCTTTATCGAATAGAAAAAGCCTCCCGTTCAGGAGGCTTTTTTTATTTTATGATATTTAATTCAACTCGATCTTATCTATTTCAAGATTAAAGCTTTCTTTCTTTTTATTCGCAATGAGAATAGAAATTTGTTCAATCATTTTTTTATTGAAATTAGGTAAGTCTAATTTTCTTCCACGAAAGCTTGGGTAAAAATCTTTTAATTTAAGTTCGATTGTCTGCCATTCACCAATCGTGGAAAAGGTAGTGATGTAAGAGAAATAATCTGAGTTCTTATTTTTAATTCTGAACTGGTAGTTTTTACCGTCTCCTTTCAGTCTTATTTTTACTACTGTCTTGTTCTCACATTTGATTTTATTCATCGTGCAGCGGATAGAAGCAAAACCACCATTATTATCTGTTGAAACGTCTCCTTCGAAGTGACCGTTTCCTTTGGTGTTTAATTTGAATGTGGCTTTTGAAATACCTCCCATAACATCATCATTAACGACGCTCCAGTTGCTGATATCTGAATTTTTAGAAAAATCAAATAGGGTAAGAGCAGGAACTTTATAACTGAAGTTTAAAGAAAGTAATTGAATAGAGAGCATCGCATTAAGAAGAAAAATCATAAAAAGGTTTTCCGAAGAACAACCAATTTTAAAAAATGTTTTTTTTGAAGAATAGGAAAGGGTAGAAGGAATAAAAAAAGGTTCCAGATGATTATCTGAAACCTTTCTGGGGATTGAGACCCCTTGTTGTAGCGAGAGGGAGATTTGAACTCCCGACCTCCGGGTTATGAATCCGGCGCTCTAACCAACTGAGCTACCTCGCCATTTCGGGTGCAAATATAAGGAGATTTTTAAAAATGAATCTAATTATGCACCAAGCTTTTCAAGCTCTTCGGCAACAAAATCTGCAAGCATGCAGATATGGTCACTTGAAAATTTAAAATCAACACCTGCTTTTCTATAAACTTCAGGCATAGACTTCGTATAGCCTAAACTTAATGCAGTGCGGTAATCTGCCACAGATTGCTTAAAGTCGTTTCTGCTGTTTTTCCAAACGCCAATAGCACCGAGCTGAGCAATACCGTATTCGATGTAGTAAAATGGTACCTCAAATAAATGCATTTGTCTTTGCCATGAAGAAGAGAGAGTTTCCTCATATCCAGTCCAATCGACTAGCCCTGCACCAAATCTTTCGTTTAGCTCCATCCAAAATTTAGTTCTCTCCTCAGCGGTATGGTTATGGTTTTCATATACCCAATGCTGAAAGGCATCTATTTGCGCGATCCAAGGCAAAATAGTTATAGTGCCTTGCAATTGTTCTTTTTTTGCGCGTTTTAGATCATCTGTTTCGTTATAGAATTCATCCCAATAATCCATTGAAAGTAATTCCATACTCATTGAAGCAAGTTCCGCGATTTCAGAAGGAAAACTCTTGAAAGCCGTTAATTCTAAACCATGTGTAAGAAAGCTATGAACGGCATGTCCGCCTTCATGAATCATTGTTGAAAGATCACCCTGAGAACCAACGGCATTCATAAATATAAATGGTGCACCTGTCTCATACAAGGGGTAATTATAACCCCCAGGTGCTTTTCCCGGCTTAGATTCAAGGTCTAGATGCTTCATCTCCTCCATGGTTTTTAAAAAGCCTGCGAATTCGGGATTTATTTTTTCGAAAACAGCGATAGTTCCATCTAACATTTCTTGTCCTGACTGAAATGGTTTTAGTGGTGCTTTTCCTTCCGCATTAACAGCGGTGTCCCATGGAGAGAAGATTGTTTTGCCCATTTTACTGAGCTTTTTCTGCTGTATTTTTTTTACGAGTGGAACAATATGTTTTTCTACAGCATTATGAAATTCAAAGCAAGATTCTTTGGTGTAGTCAAAGCGTCCCATTTGTTTGAATTTGTAATCTCTATAATTGTCAAATCCGGCATTTTTTGCTAATGTTGTCCTTTTAATTACTAAGGTGTCAAAAAGCCCATCTAAGGTGCTAATATCAGCACATCTTTTTTCAGCCATCTTTTTAAAAACTGATTTTCTTAATGGCTCATTTTGTTCTTTAAGTAACAATCCTGCTTTTTGCATTGTAATTGTTTCTCCATCGTGTTCAATGCTTTGCGCGCCACTTACAGCTCCAAATTCCTGCGTTTTTTCCGCCAAAAAAGCTTGGATTGCAATATTTTCCTCACGATATAAATCGAGTTGACTTTTTACGCTGCGAATATGTAGAGCGTAGGCTTCTTCCATTTCCAATTCAGAGACATATGGACAAGCGATGAGTTTCTTATTTAGGACATCATCAATAGGAGCAAGCTTGGGCTGAATTTCGGTTACAAAAAATGTATAGGATTTTTGATGTGTTTCATTCCTGGTATCTATTGACATACGAATATAGCGCCAGGCCATATCCTCTTCCAAAACGGCTTCTAATTCGCTTTTGTCTTTAAGCCATTGTTTTAAGGAGGCTAAGGAGTCAAGATTCCTGTCTTGTAAATCTATAAGATATTTCTCAACTGATTCAAATGAATCAATGACCAATTGGTCGTCTACAAAGGTGCGACGATATTTATTCATGATGTAATTTTGACTTATTTACCGCGTTGCGAACCTGTTTTTGATGGTCCTGAATTTTTGGCTGAAGATGGTTTGCCTCCTTTTACTTTCGGTGAAGCTTTTTTAGGAGCTGCTTTTTTAGGAGCTACTTTTTTCGTAGATTTTTCTTCCGTTTTCTCTTTGGGAGCCTCTACTTCTTCCTTAATAGTAATGCCAGCTTTAATTAGGATATTGTACCATTGAAATATTTTGCGCAGATCTGATTTGTAGACCCGTTCCTTGTCGTAATTCGGTAGAATTTTCTTTAACAATCCTTCAAGTACAGAAAGGTCCTCTTTGTGTGAAGGGCATTCTTTTCCTTTGTATTCATCATGAAAAGAAGAGAGAACGTCTGTAAGTTTGACGTCTTCGTCAGTAGTATAAATACTAATATCACCTAATGTTGATATTCTATCTTTGGCGTATGCAGGAAACCTTTTCTGATCTACTATAGATTCAACGATTACGTTGTTTTTCCCTTGAGCTACAACTTTGAAAAGGCCTGGTCTACCTGTAATTGATATAATTTCCTGTAATTCCATGTAAAAAATTTGTTCAAAAATAGAAAAACTTCACTTGCAAAGCATAGATTTTCTTCTCTAATATCTGTAATCCAAGTAAATAAAGATAGAATAATCGTCAAAGCACTCTTTTATACGTATCTTTGCACCCAATTTAAAAATATAGGAATGACATTTGAAGAGCTGGAATTGAGAGAAGAGGTGCTTAAGTCGTTGAAAGAATTGGGTTTTGAAGCACCGACTCCTATCCAGGAACAAGCAATTCCCCACCTATTAAAAGACGATTGTGACTTCGTTGGGTTAGCACAGACAGGAACGGGGAAAACGGCAGCATTTGGTTTGCCATTAATTAATGCAATTAACCCCAAGTCGAATCGACCCCAAGGTTTAATTATTTGTCCAACCCGTGAGTTGTGCTTGCAAATCACTAGAGATTTAGAGGTTTTTTCCAAATATGTAAATTGCCCGGTTGTATCTGTTTATGGAGGCGCTGATATAAGACGTCAAATGACGCAGATTAAAAAGGGAGCAGCGATTATCGTTGCTACGCCAGGTAGACTTCTAGATCTTATAAAAAGAAAAGCAATTCAATTGTCTGAAATTCAAAACGTAGTCTTGGATGAGGCAGATGAAATGTTAAATATGGGTTTTAAGGAGGATATTGATGATATTTTAGAGACTACTCCTGATTCAAAAAATGTTTGGTTGTTTTCAGCAACGATGCCTAAAGATGTGGCTCGAATTGCGCAGACATACATGACAGACCCTTTAGAAGTTTCAATTGGTCATAAGAACCAATCCAATGAAAATATAGAGCACATTTATTATGTGGTTAAAGAAAGAGATCGTTACGAGGCTGTGAAGCGTTTGATTGATTTTCACCCTAAGATTTATGGTTTGATTTTTTGTAGAACAAAACATGAAACGGGAACAGTGGCTGAAAAGCTTGCTCGTGAAGGTTACAATGCAGAGCCTTTGCATGGTGATTTAACGCAGCCCATGCGAGATCGAGTTATGGCGAGATTTAGAAGCAAAGAGCTTCAGATTTTGGTTGCAACTGACGTGGCAGCTAGAGGTATTGATGTGGATGATATTACACATGTAATCAACTATAATCTTCCTGACGACAATGAGAATTACACCCACAGAAGTGGACGTACAGCACGGGCAGGTAAAAAAGGTCAGTCATTAGTTCTGATTTCACCGAAAGAAGGGTTCAAGATAAAATCAATTGAAAAACAGATGCGTACTGAATTTGCGCAAGGTCAGGTTCCTAATGCTGAAGAGATTTGTGAAATTCAGTTGATGAAGCTTATACAGAACACAATTGATATCAATGTTAAAGAAAAGGACATTGAAAAATTTATGCCTCAAATTTTGGCCTCCTTTGAATCAATGGATAAAACGGAGATTATTAAAAAATTCGTTTCTGCAGAGTTCAATAGATTTATAGAATACTACGATCGTGCAGGAGATTTAAACCAAAGAGCAAAGCAAGACTCTGGTCGCCAAAGAGGCGAAAGAGGCGACAAAGGTCAAAGAGCTCGAGATGAAGGAAAAACTCGTTTCTTCCTTAGTGCAGGACGCAGAGATGGCTTGAACCCAGGTGCATTGTTGCGCGTTGTGTGCGATGCAGCAGGAATAAAATCAGATGGTATTGGCCGCATTGATATTATGACATCCTATGCGTTTTTCGATGTTGATGAGGCGCATACGGAACGGATTTTGAAAAGCGTAAATGGCGCTGAATTTGAAGGAAACAAGCTTTCAGTCGAGGTCACTAATACTCAAAATGGAGGATCGAAAGGGTCAGGAGGCGATCGAAGGTCCGGCGGAGGTCGTTCTGGTGGTGACCGAAGATCAGGCGGAGGTCGTTCTGGTGGTGACCGTTCTGGAGGCGGAGGATTTCGCAGATCAGGTGGTAGTAACTTTAGAAGTAAACGATCAGGGAGTAGAGATAGAGATGGTGGACGAGGAGGTTCTGACCGTCGTTCAGGAGATAGAAATGGAGGTTCAGACCGAAGATCAGGTTCGGATAAACCAAGACATAGAGGACGTTAATACAATTTTATTTTAATGGAGATAAGAAATATTGCGATAATAGCGCACGTTGACCACGGTAAAACAACTTTGGTAGACAAAATGATTGAACTCGGGGAAGTTAAAGACGAAAGAAACCGTCCCAAAGGAGAACTCATTATGGACAGCAACGACTTAGAACGAGAACGTGGGATTACGATTACTTCTAAGAACGTGTCTGTAACATACAAGGGAACGAAGATCAATATTATTGATACTCCTGGGCACGCCGATTTTGGTGGAGAGGTCGAGAGAGTGCTTAACATGGCAGATGGTGTTTGTTTACTCGTAGACGCATTTGAAGGACCTATGCCGCAGACAAGATTCGTCCTTGGTAAAGCCCTTGCTTTAGGCTTGAAACCAATCGTTGTGGTAAATAAGGTCGATAAAGACAATTGCACACCGGATGAGGTTCATGAAAAAGTTTTTGACCTCATGTTTGATTTGGATGCAACTGAAGATCAATTGGATTTCCCAACCGCCTACGGTTCTGCAAAGAACAATTGGATGTCCGATGATTGGAAAAAACCAACGACAAGTATTGAGCCACTCCTTGAGATGATTCTTTCACATTTTCCACCCAAAGTGATTCAAGAAGGAAATACGCAAATGTTAATTACATCTTTAGACTTTTCCTCATTTGTAGGGCGAATAGCAATAGGTCGTTTGCATAGAGGTGTTATTAAGTCAAATATGCCTATCATTCTTTCGAAAAGAGATGGTTCAAAAGAGAAGCATAAAATAAAAGATGTATTTGTTTTTGAAGGAACAGACCGATTAAAAGTTGATGCAGTCCAGCCAGGAGACATTTGTGCAATTACAGGTTTGGAAGGATTTGAAATTGGTGATTCAATCTGTGATGTTGAAAATCCAGACCCACTTCCAACAATTTCAATTGATGAACCTACGATGAGTATGATGTTCTCAATTAACGATTCGCCATTCTTTGGAAAAGAAGGGAAGTTTGTAACGTCTCGTCATATTTCAGAGCGTTTGGATAAAGAGCTAGAAAAGAATCTAGCGTTGCGTGTTTCAAAAACAGATAAGGCTGACAAATGGTTGGTTTATGGACGTGGTGTTATGCACTTGTCGGTTCTTATAGAAACCATGCGAAGAGAAGGTTATGAGCTTCAAGTTGGTCAGCCTCAGGTATTGATCAAAGAAATTAACGGTAAGAAATGTGAGCCGATCGAAGAATTGACGATAGATCTTCCAGAAATACATAGTGGAACTGCCGTTGATGCAGTAACCAAAAGAAAAGGTGAAATGACAAATATGGTTCCTAAAGGTGACCGTATGACTATTGAATTTTCAGTTCCATCACGTGGTATCATCGGTTTGAGAAATTACTTGCTAACAGCGACAGCTGGAGAAGCGATCATGACCCACCGTTTTGTTGACTATCAGCCATATAAGGGTGAGATACCAGGAAGGTTAAATGGTTCTTTAATCTCCATGGAGTTGGGGACTTCGATTCCTTTCTCACTGAACAACTTACAGGAAAGAGGAACATTCTTTATTGCTCCAGGTGAAAGTATTTATGAAGGACAAGTAATCGGTGAAAATAGTCGGGCGAGCGACTTGGTTGTTAACGTTACAAAAACGAAACAATTGACGAACATGCGTAAGTCTGGAACAGATGCTAAGGTTCGAATTATACCGCCAAGAATATTTAGTCTTGAAGAAAGCCTTGAGTACATCCAACGAGACGAATATGTTGAAGTTACTCCAAAAACATTGCGTATCCGAAAAGTCCATTTAACGGAAATGGATAGAAAGCGCGCTCAAAAAAGTTAAATTTATAACGCTAAAACCGTAATAAAATAGTTTTCGAATCGTTAATTGACTGTGGCTAATCGATGTTTCTTCTTGTTTGTAATGCTTTTTGCTTTGAATGCAAGGGCACAGCAACCTAATTTTTTTTCTCGCTCAGAGATTGGCGTGCACGCGGGTACCATGTTTTATATTGGTGACTTAAATCAGTTTAAACCCTTCTATAAGACGAAGTTTGCAGGAAGTTTAGTTTATAGATTTAACGTGCATTCCCGCCTTACTTTACGCTTTAACGCCACCTATGGAAATATTGCGGCCGACGATAAAGACGCAAAGCAAGCTTTAATGGTAAATCGGAATTTGAATTTTCAATCTCAAATTTCGGAAATTGCTGGAGGTATAGAGTTTCACTACATGCCCTTTCAATTTGGAAACAGACGGTACATAGGAACAGCATATATGATTACGCAAATTGGCCTTTTTCATATGAATCCACAAACAGAATTTAATGATGCGTTAGTGGATCTTCAATCTGTCGGTACTGAGGGGCAAAACAAAGAGGGAGGGACGAAACCTTATGGGAAGTATCAGCTGTGTGTACCTTTAGGTCTCGGCGTTAAATTCTCACTTGGTAAGTTTTGCTCTTTTAATTTAGACATTGCGATTAGAAAGACATTCACAGATTACATAGATGATATTGGTGCAGACACGTATTTATCTCCCGAAAGTTTAGATGCTATTAATGGAGCGGACGCAGTAGCTTTATCGAATAGAAGTATCAACGGTTCTTTTCAGGGTCGAAGAGGTGATTCTTCCAACAAAGATTGGTATGTATATGCTGGTGCTATGCTTACTTTTAGACTCGGTAAAGGAAATAATTGTCCCGTTATTCGTTAGGTTTTTTTTGTTCGCTTACAGCGCTCACTGCAATACTTTACATTTTCCCACGAATGCTTCCATTTTTTTCTCCATGTAAAAGGTTTATTACAAACCAAACAGTTTTTTGAGGGCCGGTTTTCTTTTTTTAAGGCTTTCACAAAGCCTAAACATTTTATGGATTTAAATGTTTTAACAATATGCAAAACGAAGATGTTGATCGTGTAATTGAAATGGCTTGGGAGGACAGAACCCCGTTCGATGCAATTGCATTTCAGTTTGGCTTATCTGAAAAAGAGGTAATTGTTCTTATGCGAACGCATCTTAAACAAAGCAGTTGGAAGCGTTGGAGGAAAAGAGTTCAGGGAAGAGGAACCAAACATCAAGCGAAACGTGTTTTTACGGTAGGAAGACACCGGTGTTCTAGACAGCGCAGTATTAGCAATAACAAAGTGACTTAACGGGCAGTTCCAGATCTTATCCTGACCTTCCGAATGACTTTTTGAGCTATTTTTTTCGCCTTGTCAGCCCCTATCTTCAATGCATGATCAATCTCATTTTTATTTTCCATAAGATGCCTAAATAGGGCTCTTTCCTTTTTGAATGTTGAAAGTATTAGTTCAAATAAGGCTTGCTTCGCATGTCCATAGCCATAGCCACCTTTTTCATAATTGTCTCTCATTTCTGAAACAGCTTCTGGTGAAGCAAGAATAGAAAATAATGCAAATATGTTACAGCAATCAGGGTCTTTTGGATCTTCAAGTGCTTCGCTATTCGAAACGATAGACATTATTTGTTTTCTTAATTTTTTATCTGGAAGGAAAATGTCGATGAGATTATTTCTTGACTTACTCATTTTGTGTCCATCAGTTCCAGGAATAAGTTGCGTGTCTTCAGCAATTGAATCCTCAGGGATAACAAAAGTCTCACCATGCTTAATATTGAATTTTGTGGCGACGTCACGCGTCATTTCAATATGCTGCTTTTGATCTTTACCCACAGGTACAATTTCTGCATCGTACAAAAGAATATCCGCAGCCATCAGCATAGGATAGGTGAATAAACCACCGTTTACATCATCAAGTCGGTCAGCTTTATCTTTAAATGAGTGAGCTAAAGTGAGTCTTTTAAAAGGGTAAAAACATAATAAATGCCACATCAGTTCTGTAACTTCAGGGATGTCACTTTGGCGATAAAATACTGTTTTCTCAGGGTCCAGGCCGCATGCGAGCCATGCTGCTGCTGTTTTGTAGGTATTCTCTTTTAATAAGTTAGAATCTTTTACTTGTGTGAGGGCATGCAGGTCAGCAATGAAAAGAAAGGATTCATTTTCACTTTTTCTCGATAAATGCACTGCCGGTATAATTGCACCTAGAAGATTTCCTAGATGTGTCGTTCCTGTGCTCTGTATTCCCGTTAAAATTCTTGCCATAAGTTATATTGTAAAAGTAGAAAATATATTTCCTTTGATTTCCAATTCTTTTTCTTAATTTTCTTATAAATGAGGATTTTACAAGGTTTATTTGGTAATCTATGGAAGATATACATCTTTTTGGTGTTTTCAGTGTTTGCAATTTTATTGTATCCCTTTTTTCGAATTGTTTTGCTCAAGAAATCATGGAGTAAATTCAGCTTTAAGCTTTTTATGTTTTGGAGTTGGTTAATGCGGATTTTTTGCTTCTATGTTGTGCGTTGTGTTGAGCGCGAAGAACTTCCAGAGGGACCTTATATAATTGCGGCGAATCACACTTCCTATTTAGATATATTTTTTATGTATTCCATACTGCCCAAGCATCCGTTTGTGTTTTTAGGGAAAAGTGAGATTTTAACCTATCCAATTATCAGGACTTATTTCAAAAACTTGAATATACCTGTATTTAGAAATGACCGTAAAAAAGTAGGTGTTTCGTTTCAGTTAGCCGTAGATGCTTTAAAGGATGGATGGTCATTGGTAATTTTCCCTGAAGGTACAATCCCAGAGGTAGATATTCCGAAAATGGTCTCATTTAAAAATGGAACGTTTAAAATAGCAAAAGAGGCAGGGGTACCGATTGTTCCTATTACATTTACCACAAATCATTTACTTTTTTCTGATCCTACAATGATTTTTGGACCAGCGCGCCCTGGTATAGCTCGATTTTATATAGGCAAGTACATATCCAAAGAAGTTGTGGCTTCCATGTCATTTACTGAACTTAATGAGCATTGTTTTAGTCGGATCGAAGCGCCATTAAAAAAGGAATACCCACACTTGTATTCAACTCGTGTAAATGCTTAACTTTACAACGTGAAAATAACCGACGAAACTGTAAGCTATATCGCGCATCTTGCGAGACTTGATTTTAAAGGAGACGAGCTTGAAGCGATTAAAGGTGATATGGAGAAAATCATTGGTTTTATGGATAAACTCTCTGAGGTTGATACTGAAAATGTCGAACCATTAATTTTTATGAATGAAGAATTAAATGTCTTACGTGAGGATATAGTCAATCAAACTTTAACAAAGGAGGATGCACTATTGAATGCGCCTAAGAAGGATTCAGATTATTTTAGAATTCCCAAAGTCCTTGACAAGTAACTAGATTTCAAAACAGCAATATTTAATTACTGAACCTTTACCTGCGAATAATTCCTCGTAATGTGTTTTTATTTTAAAAATCTCTTTTTCCTTGTCTGACAGCTTATTTTGAAATGCACCATATAGGTCCCAGGTCAGCTCATGACACTTATATCCTTCACTTTGAATTTGTTCCTCTGTGTATTCGAACAAAACATCACTATCAGTTTTCACACGGACTAATCCATTTTTTTTTAAAAAGGATCGATATCGTCCTATGAAAAGGGGAGAGGTAAGTCTCTTTCTTGGTTTTTTGGGTTGGGGATCAGAAAAAGTGAGCCATATCTCATCAATTTCACCTTCGGCAAAAAAGTTTTCGATAAAGTCTATTCTCGTTCTTAAAAATTGCACATTATCCATTCCCAGTTCTAACGCTTCTTTTGCACCGATATACATTCTGTTTCCTTTAATGTCGATACCTAGGAAGTTTTTTTCTGGATACATTTTACCCAGCTCCACGGCATATTCACCTTTCCCACATCCTAGCTCTAAGACAATAGGTTTATCATTTTTAAAGATTTCTTGCTTCCATTTCCCTTTTTGAGGGAACGGCTCTGAAAATGGTGCTTCCGTTACATTTGGGAACCTTTTAATTTCAGAAAATCGCCATAATTTATCTTTGCCCATTATTATTGAAAGATTGATCCGATAATGATACCTGGTATTGTATTACAGATTTGTGTGAGTGCATTCGTTTTAGTATCATGCATCGTTACTATGATTGATGAACTTGTTGTATTCACATTGAGAATACCTTTCGAAAAAAGTGCAACAATGGGTTTCGATTCCTTGATCAGAGATTCTTCTAAAGGCAGAAGGTCAAAATCAATAAACCCTGAAAGTGGCGCGGATCCAAGTTCGTTTAAATCAGGGGATAACCTCAGTAATGATGATTGATCTTGAGCACCATTATTTGACGAGGTGTATATCGCTAATGATGAATCTGTCAAAGTGACTTCACCAAATAGGCCAGTTATTGGCTCTAGTTCCGTTTTAAGTACAGGTGCAAGGTTAGTGCCAATACCGAGAAACGCACTATACTCCGTATGGATCTTATCAGATGAATAAGCAGCCAAAGCAAGTTTTCCATCGGTATAGCTTTGAATACCATCTTTTGCCAAAAGCGCTTCAATTACGACAAGTTCATTCGGGATTAGATCCAAAAGACTCTGATCTAAACCCGAATCTTGGAGTGTATTGGCAATTCCATTTTCTAAGTATTTTTCTTTTAAGTCTTCTAACGCTGAAACATTTATGTTGGCAAGAAAAGCTGCCGCAGGAATTCCAGCGCCTAGTTTAGATAACATTACTTTACTGTTTTCTTCTAGTATACCCCAAGCCAAGATTTCATCGCTGAGATAGTTTTTATTTTCAATTTCAATTTTACCATCTTTAAAACTTAAATGGATTGCGATTTTAGAATCAAAAATTTGAGATGAAGTATTAGTTTTAAGTAAAGTTTGCATTGCCATATCTTGAATATTTCCAATATTCACCCCAAGACTTAAGTCTTTTGATTCTTCAAGTATTTCTCTGGTTTTCTGGTTTTCTGATTTACTTTCAAGAGCCTCGAATGATTTTTCTATCGAATCAATGATTTCCTTCTCTGATATTCGATCATGTATCATTAATACTAAGTTACTAGGCCCAATGCCTATTGTAAAGCGGTCAAAAAATAATATTTCAAGAGCACCTGCAGTACTTCTTTTATTTATTGAAAGGTCTTTTTTTAGTGTTTTTATTAGGCGCTCTCTATTCTTGTGTCTGGCCAGTATGGTAATGCGAGGTAATTTTGTTAGTTCGGGTTTCGCGTAAACGGTGTAATAAAAAGGCAATTCTGTAAATAGAACCTTTTTGTAATCATCAATCATACTAATTGGGAGTAATCCAGATTGACCCAACTCAGATTTATAGATTCCTTTAGACAAAAGTTGTTCAAGGTTGATTGCGCCAAATGCTATGACATCATTTGAGTTTGAACAAAACTTCGTTCCTTTTTGAACCCAATCCGCACTTGAGATGTTGTTTTTTGAAGTTTCTTCTTCATTTGAGCATGAAGAAAGAAATAAAAAAACTAGGATAAAGGATATGAAAATGCGCATGAATTACACGGTTTTAAAGTTCCTCAAAATTAATAAGAATATATCAATACACTTAACTAAATTTGAATATGCATTTCATTGAACCCCATTACAATTGGAGAGGATATTACATCGCTTCTGAAGATACGTCTTCTCCTTTCTATGAGCGTATTTACAGTGAATTTGAATATTCTAACCGTGTGTACAATTTTGTGATCCATCCACAATGGGATTCTTTTGGTTCTCCGACGTTATTCGCGAAAATTTTATTTGTTGACTATGACCTGGGGCATGCTGTGATTGAACTCATTGGCGAATGGAATGATGCTATTGAGAATGATATTATGCTGTTCAAAAGAGATGTGATCGAACACATAATGTATCATGGTATCGATAAGTTTATTCTGATAGGCGAAAATGTATTGAACTTTCATTCCTCGGATGAATGTTATTACGATGAATGGTTCGATGATGTTGAAGATGGTTGGATTGCAATGGTGAATTTTCATGAGCATGTAGTCAAGGAGTTTATTAATGCAAATCTTGACCATTACTTTGTAATGGGTGGAGAAATGGAAGAACTTGATTGGCGTACCTTTCGACCTTTACAATTCTGTCAAAAAGTGGAAGCATTAGTAACCAAAAGAATAGGCACTTTTAATTAATATATAATCCTCGATTTAAGACGAAAGCGCCTGCATCATTAGTGTACATAAAATCGCTCCAAATGTACCAACGGCATATCCCAAGACGGCTAATAAAACACCAACAGGTGCAAGAGACGGACTGAATGCACTCGCTACGATTGGAGCAGAAGCTGCGCCTCCAACATTTGCTTGGCTACCAACGGCAACATAGAAGAAGGGTGCTTTGATTATTTTTGCGACGATAAACAAAAAAAGGGCGTGAACCATTATCCAGATTAAACCAATCGAGAGTAGAAATTTAAAAACGCCCCAATTGGCAATAAGTTCCATGATATCCATTTTCATTCCTATGGTTGCGACTAAAACATAAAGGAATAGGCTGCCCATTTTAGAGGCGCCTACGCCTTCGAAGTTTCTGTATTTTGTGAACGAAAGTCCAACGCCAAAAATTGTAGAGAGCACAACAAGCCAGAAAAAACCATTTCCAAATGATACCATTAACTGTGCAGCCGTTTTATTTTCCATGTTATTTAAAATTTCAGTTATCCAAGGCCCGATATAATCGGCGCCAAGATGCGCAACCCCAACACAGAAGAACGTGATACCGAGCATATAAATGAGATCATTAAATGTGGCTACTTTAGATACGCTCAGTTGGAATTTTTCCATTTTCGTTTTTAAACTTTCTATCGCCGAATCATCGGCTTTGAAAAATTTATTTAACTTTTTATTATAGCCTGTCCCTAAAAGAAGAACAGACATAAATAAGTTTGCTACGAAAACATCTACAACAATCATGGCTGAAAACATTTGGTCACTTGCACCATATATTTCTTTCATTGCCGTCTGATTCGCACCACCTCCAATCCAAGATCCAGCTACCGTAGATAAGCCTCTCCAGATCTCGTCATTAAGCACCTCTGGCGCGAACAATGACACAACGTATAGCGCTAACGGGCCACCTACAACAATACCAATAGTCGCAGCTAAAAACATTATAATCGCCTTTGAGCCTAATCGTTTAATCGCAGGTATATCAATACTTAAGCATAACAAGATCAAACTAGCTGGGAGCAGGTATCTAGACGCAATAAAATAGAGGTTGGATTCTTCAGAAGAGATAACACCGAATGAGTTAAGACCTGCTGGAATGAAGTAACACAGTAAAAGGGCAGGTACCACTTTATAGAATTTTTTAAATACATTCCTTTGACTGTTTTCGGTTCTGAATACAAAATATAGAACAATCATTAATAGACCAAAGACTGTCGCATCATTTGAAAACCAAGGCCTGGAAGCCTTAACTTTAAATGACTTACTTACTTCCTTTAAATTATCCTTAGAGATCAATGTTATGGTGTGGTCACCTCGTTCAAGATTTTTAATTAAAATATCTCTATTAGAAAGAAGGTTGGTAGGATTGCCATCAAAGTTGATTTGATAGTCATAAAGTTCGTCAAATGTTACTTTTAAGTTCGGGTCTTCTGAAGCATAGAACGTTCCTTCTAACTTTTCAAATGCAATTATCTTGGTTACCGTATCTGAATTCAGTTTATTTGACATTTCAACTGAAGTTTGACTAAAGGATTGAAATCCAAAACCTACTATAATTAAGATGATTAGGTAGCTAATATTCCTCATGATTCCGTTTTCGTTTAAAATAAGACATAAAAAAGGCTGCTCTAGGCAGCCTTTCAATTTGTTTTTGATTAGCGTATGCCATGCATGAGCTTTTCTAATCTTTTATGCAGTAATAGAAGAAGAACACTCGTTGCCCCAGCCATCACTATAAAGATTATAAAGAAGCTATAGAGCGTATTAATTTTAATTCCAAAGAGTTGCTTCTGCGAATTGTGAAAAATGTAACTCGCAACATGCTTACCGTTAATGACAACATCTCTTACCATCACATCATTACTTTTAGCATAGGCAGCAACGGTATTTTCTGAGCGCGTAACATCTTTCGGTGTGTTCACAGTGCTGGTAAATGACATTTTCAGAGAGTCCGTACCGGCAAAAATTAGCATAGCATTTAGATTCGTTGCATCCTTTGTTATGTATCTCTTTTTACTAGCAGCTAATTTTGAGTCTTCAAACTTTGCGTTTGTTTTACTGTAGGATTTCGTTAAGCATCCCTCCAAGGGATTGTCAGATTTTGTCAATAAATTTGCCGTATATAACTGAATGTCATCTTTTGAGTAGTCTGTACCTTTAACAAATAATATTTCTTTTACTTCTGGTTGAGGTATGATTCCTGAGAAAAGACCTGCTGTAAAGTTTCCAACTACCGATGACAAGAAGAATACAGCCATCATCATGGAAGCAAATCGTCTAGGAGAGAGTTTATTTACAACGGATAATCCTACAGGTGAAATTGCGAGTTCACCACAAGTGTGAAGGAAATACATACCTATTAGAAAGAACATAGATATTTTTGATTCCATGCCCATGTCTTTTACCGAAAAGGCAATAACTACGTATCCTAAAGCAAGTAGCGCAAGTCCCCAAACCATTTTCATAGGGGAGGATGGTTCTTTTCCTCTTGATGCTAATGTTGACCACAAAACACTAAAAATAGGAGCGAACATTACAATGAAAATCGGATTGATACTTTGAAAGAAGGATGCCGGTACAGTAAATCCAAATAGACCTCTATCCGTATTCTGATCCGCAAATATTGTTAGTGAAGCTCCCGCTTGTTCAAATGCTGCCCAAAAAGCAATTACAAATGCTGTAATAATGAAAATAGCCCAAATTCTATCTTTCTCAACTTTCGTTAATACCTCTTTCGTTTCTTCTTCTGTTTTGCCTTCAGAAGCTCTTTTTTCTTTATAAAAAGAAGGTTTCATTCCGATCGCCTCTCCTTCAGGATCTACGATATATTTGTTTTGACCGAGTAACATAATAATAGTACCGACAACCATACCAATTCCAGCGCAAAGGAACCCCCATTTAAAATCCGCGGCACTTCCAGTATCGCCTAATCCACCACATACCAATGGAGCAACTAATGCTCCCGCATTAATCCCCATATAGAAAATAGTATAAGCAGAATCAACCCTTGAATCTCCCTTGGGATATAAGGTACCTACCATACTAGAGATATTTGGTTTGAAAAACCCATTTCCTAGAATTAAAAACCCAAGTGAAACATACATAATTGGAATTGATGAACTCGGGTCTCCATATGCTGAGGCACTGAAAAACATCAAAAACTGAGCAATTGCCATGAGGATTCCGCCTACAAGAATAGAGCGTCTGTTTCCCCAATATCTATCAGCGATAAATCCCCCTAGTAAAGGAGTAGCATATACAAGAGAGGTGTAGATCCCATAAATTGATCCAGCCGCTTCTGTATCCATTAAAAGTGCTTTTGTTAAATACAGAATAAAGATTGCTCTCATTCCATAGTAGCTAAAACGTTCCCACATTTCAACTGTAAATAGAAGGTATAAACCTCCCGGGTGTCCTCTTTGGATAGTATTACTCATTATTTTTTTCTTTAGTGTCCGAATTTAAGAAAAATTGCTGTGAAACAATCAAATTGTAGCAATTGTTCGTTTTAAATGGTTTTTCATTTAAAATCGCGATATTCGTAATCACCTCGTTCTTTTAAGTTTCTTAGGGAACAGGGAATTAAATTCAAAACTTAAACTAATGAAAAAAATATTTTTACTATTTCTAGCGTGTTGTCTCTCCCATCTATCCTTTTCCCAAACCTTTTCCGATGATTTTGAATCGTATGCAACAGGATCGTATTTGGGATCTAGCTCTGCTGATTGGACAACCTGGAGTGGCACCGAAGGTGGCGCCGAGGATGTTCAAATTACCGACAACAACGCAAGTAGTGGTTCGAATTCAATCTATTTCAGCTCAACCTCACCTAACGGTGGGCCCGCCGATGTGGTGCTCCCTTTTGATCAGGTCTACAATTCTGGTAACTTTTCTTTTGAGGCTAATTTTTATGTTGAGGCGGGAAAAGGAGCTTACTTCAACCTTCAGGGTACACTTGTTGTTGCTCAGGTTTGGGCGCTTGATTGTTATATGTTAGAAGACGGTACCTTAAAGCTTTCCAATCAGGGAACACCATATATAAATGCGAATTATCCAAGTGCACAATGGTTTAATCTCAGAGTTGATATGGACCTAACGTCCAATGTTTGGGAGCTTTTCATTGATAACGTTTCACAAGGTTCTTTTTCAAACCCTACAGGACAAATCGGAATTTTGGATTTATATCCAGTAAATCCTGCAGGTCAAGGCGGGAATGGAATTTCAGGTTATTATGTTGATGATATTAGCTATACGCACTTACCTGCGAATTTACCAGGGTTAAATGGCGGAGTGTCCTTTATCAATCAAATTTCAGGAATTTCAGGATTAAGTTATGATGTAGTTGCAACAGCAAGGAATTTAGGTGTATTAGAAATCAATTCTTTTGATTTGACCTATAGTTACAATGGTGTAGATGTGACCGAAAACATAACGGGATTAAACTTGGTTTCTCTCGATACTTATGAGCATACATTTGCTACTCAATTGACTCCTATTTTAGGAAACAATGATTTGATGGTTACCATCTCAAACGTGAATGGGGTGTTAGACGATGATCCAACAGATGATTCTAAAGTGATTGGAATCGATCCAATTGTACCTGCAGCAGGAAAAGTTGTCGTAGGAGAGGAGGCAACAGGAACCTGGTGTCAATGGTGTCCGAGAGGCGCGGTTTATATGGATCAATTTGCCGAGCAATATGGAGATTATTGGGTTGGGGTTGCTGTACATAACGAGGATCCAATGACAGATGCTGTATATGATGCAGGTATAGGCTCTATGATAGGTGGCTATCCAAGTGCAGTCGTTGATAGAGGTACGGATGTGGATCCTTCTGCAATGAATGCAGACTTTTTAGACCGACTTTTAACAGCGCCTGCAGGCGTAATAATGAACGGTGCTACTTGGGATTCAGTAAGCAGAGAATTAGAGGTTTCTGTAAAATCAACATTTTCTCAGTCTGTAACTAATGCATACCGCTTAGCATGTGTATTGTCTGAAGATGGTGTTACAGGAACTGATGCAGGTTACAATCAATCTAATGCATATGCCGGTGGGGGGAATGGTATTATGGGAGGCTACGAGTCTCTTCCGAGTTCTGTACCTGCGGCTCAAATGGTTTATGATCACGTTGCACGTGCAATTGCTCCAAGTTTTGATGGATCTTCAATCTTTTTCCCAGCAACTGTTAATCCTGGAGAAAGTGTGGTAAGTAATTATTCCTTCATACTTCCCGCGGATTGGAATGCTGAAAATATGCATATCATCGGTATGTTGATTTCTCCGAATGGACGTATTGACAATGCAGGTTCAACGAGTATTTCTGAGGCGGTCTCAAATGGTTATGAAGTAGGTCCAAACTTAGGTTTAATAAATCCTTTGGATTTTCAAATAGATGACGTGCTTAAGGTCTATCCAAATCCAGCCTCAACAATACTTAATGTAACTATTGCTCTTTCAGATTCTCCTACGAATGAATTAAAGGTATACAATTATAAAGGCGAAATCATTCAAACACTTGAATTAAAAGAAAACATAGGTAATTGGAACTATGCTTTAGATATTTTAGATTTGGCCGCCGGTATTTACGGAGTTTCTTATACCCACATTGGTGGAACATTTATGAAACGATTCGTCGTTGAATAACCGGCATTGAAAAAACGTGAAAAGCCACTTCGGTGGCTTTTTTTATGCCTTTACTTTTATGATTTCTTTTACCTGATCGGCAACATTTTTCACGGCTTGAAGTGAATTTCCTGTTATTGTGATATGACCCATTTTCCGAAAAGGTTTGGTGTCGCTTTTTCCATATATGTGTGGATGAACACCAGGCAGGCTAAGGATCTTATCCAGCCCCTCATAAATAGCGGGTCCTTCAAACCCTTTTTCTCCTAAAAGATTTATCATTGCCCCAGGGTGAAGAAGATCTGTGTCTCCTAATGGTAGGTTTAAGATGGATCTTAAATGTTGGGCATACTGTGAAGTATTACAGCATTCGATAGTATGGTGACCACTGTTGTGTGGTCTAGGTGCAACTTCATTCACTAAGAGTTCTCCATTTTTACAAAGAAAAAACTCAACAGCCAAAAGTCCAATCATGTCTAGCTTCTGAATCACATCTTCTGCAATTTTCATTGCCTCTTTTTCTGTTTCTTTCGAAACGTTTGCCGGAGAAAATAAATATTCTACCAAATTGGCCTCTGTGTTGAATTCGCATTCAACCACAGGAAAACAATGTATGGACCCATTTTGGTTTCTTGCAACAATTATGGACAATTCTTTATCAAAATCTATGAGTGATTCACATAAATTTGGGCCTTTAAATGAGGTGCTAGCACTTTTTAACATTTGAACTCCTTTACCATCGTAGCCACCGGTTCTCATTTTTTGAATGACGGGGTAATTTATGTTATCCTTCGCGACAGCATCGGCATTATCATAAAGTTTGAAAGGAGCTGTTGGAATCGAATACTCACTGTAGAATTGTTTTTGAATGCCTTTATCTTTTATAATTCTCAGTACTCGCGGTTGTGGGTAAATTTTGATTCCTTTTTTTTCTAAAGCTTCAAGTGCCTCAATATTAACATTTTCAATTTCAACTGTAATTAAATCTTTATCCTCTCCGAATGCCATAACGGCATTAAAGTCTGTTATCGAATCACAAGTGAAGGAATGAGCAATCTGAGCACATGGCGCATTTGGGTCTGAATCCATCATATGCAAATGCACATCTAGATCAATGGCTTCTTGAATTAACATTCTTCCAAGTTGGCCGCCGCCTAGCACACCCAACTTAAAATCTCTAGAGTTCCATCTTCTATTCATAGTACAAAGATACGTCTCTAATCAATTTATTTTCATCTTCCTCACTAAAATTGTATCTTTACTGCTTCTATGAATCGAGATATTAGACTTTTAGATAAAACATTTACGCCTTATTTATCGGCAGATTCAATCCTGGGTCGCGTCGATGAAATTGCAAGTCAACTTCGGCAGGACTACAAAAACGAAAAAGTCTTGTTTGTCGGAGTTTTGAATGGTGCTTTCATGTTTGCTTCTGACTTGATGAAATCCATAAACTTTGATTTGGAAATTTCATTTGTAAAAGTCGCCTCATATGAAGGGACAGCGTCCACAGGAAGTATAAAAAATCTAATTGGGCTAAATAATTCCTTAGAAGGCAAGCATGTAGTAATCATAGAGGATATTGTTGATACTGGCAGAACAGCGGATCGAATTTTTGATTATTTGAAGGAGAAAAACCCAATAAGTATAGAAATGTGCACATTGTTGTATAAACCAGATGCTTTTGAAGGTATTGAAGAGCCAAAGTATGTTGGATTCAAAATTCCTAATAAATTTGTTGTTGGATATGGCTTGGATTATTATGAGGCTGGAAGAAATTTGAATGAGATTTATCAATTAAAATAATAAATATTATGTTGAACATTGTGCTATTTGGCCCCCCAGGTGCAGGGAAAGGAACACAATCAGAAAGATTGATTAACAAATATGGGCTTGTTCATCTATCGACGGGTGATATTTTTAGATCAAATATAAAAGGTCAGACAGATCTTGGTAATCTTGCAAAGAGTTATATGGATCAGGGAAAGCTAGTTCCAGATAGTGTCACCATCGATTTACTTCGAGCAGAGGTTTTAAAGCACGATTCAGCAAAAGGATTTATTTTCGACGGATTTCCCAGAACAAATGCCCAGGCCGAAGCACTTGATGTTTTTTTGAATAGTTTGGGCGAATCTATTACTGTGATGCTTTCCTTGGATGTTGAGGATGATGAGCTTAAAAAGCGTCTTCTGAAAAGGGCAGAGGTGAGTGGTCGTGCAGATGATGCCGATCCTAAAATCATTGATAACCGCATAGATGTGTATTATAAAGAAACAGCGCCTGTAAAGTCTTTTTATGATTTACAAGATAAATTAATTTCCATTAAAGGAATGGGAAGTGTTAACGAAATTACAGAAAGACTGTTTGTTTCAATTGATGCGCTTTAATCGAGATCAATGGCTTCAGATAATTTTGTTGATTACGTAAAAATCCATGTAAAATCAGGTAATGGAGGAGGAGGTTCTACCCACTTCCGAAGAGAAAAGTATATTCCTAAAGGTGGACCTGACGGCGGAGATGGTGGTCGAGGAGGTCACGTATATCTTCGAGGTAACAAACAGTTATGGACACTTCTTCATTTAAAATTTAAAAAGCATGTCAAGGCGGAGCACGGATCTCATGGTTCTAATAATCTTAAGACAGGATCTCAGGGTAAAGATGTATATATTGAGGTCCCTTTAGGAACAATTGTGCGTGATGAGGAGTCAGATGAGGCTTTATTCGAAATCACGGAGGAAGGCGAAGAGAAGATTCTACAAAAAGGAGGACGGGGTGGTCTTGGAAACAATAATTTTAAATCATCCACACATCAAACACCCAGACATGCGCAGCCCGGAGAATCTGGGATTGAAGGTTGGAAGGTTTTAGAGCTAAAAATTCTTGCTGATGTTGGTCTTGTTGGATTTCCAAATGCAGGCAAAAGCACTCTCTTATCTGTAGTATCTGCCGCAAAACCCGAGATTGGTGATTATCCCTTTACTACGATTCGTCCAAATTTAGGCATTGTGTCCTATAGGGATCATCGTTCTTTTGTGATGGCAGATATACCTGGAATTATAGAGGGCGCCTCTAAAGGTAAGGGACTAGGTTATCGTTTTTTGAGGCATATTGAAAGGAATTCTCTTTTGTTGTACATGGTGCCTGCTGATGCAGACGATATCGCTCAGGAGTATAAGGTTTTAAAGAATGAACTACAAGCTTATAATCCAGAATTACTTCATAAAGATTCAATTTTAGCAATCACAAAATCAGATATGCTCGATGAGGAGTTAATGGAAGAAATACGCAAAGAACTTAATAAGAATCTCAAAGCTGTTACTTATTTTTTTATATCATCTGTTGCCCAGTCAGGGCTTGTCGAGCTGAAGGATGAAATTTGGAAATTATTACAGGATGATTAATGCACTCGAGGCATTAGATCAACGCTTTTTGCTCTTTGTAAATGGACAACATTCAGATTTACTTGATGTTTTAATGTGGTTTATTTCAGGACCATGGCTTGTATTTCTATTACTGCCATTTATTTTTTACTTTATTTTCCGTGCTCATAATAAAGCACAGTTACTTTGGATTTTGATAGGTGTCATTCTCACTGTTTTCCTAACCGATCAGCTTTCAGTGCATGCCTTTAAAGAAGTTTTTCAGCGTTACCGGCCTTCTCATAATTTATTGCTTATGGAAAAACTTCATCTTCACCAATATGATGATGGTAGTTTATATCGCGGTGGTAAATATGGTTTTGTTTCATCCCATGCGGCAAATTATTTCGGATTGCTTACCATTTTCTGGTCCCTTATTTCGATAAAATGGGTCAAGTTTTTACTTCTATCAATTACCCTTCTTGTACTATACAGTCGCATTTACCTCGGTGTTCATTATTTCAGTGATATTATTTGCGGTTGCCTTTTGGGATTTACTTTAGCCCAAATTGTTTTACATTTCTTACTTTTAAGAAAAGTTAGAAGAACATGAATTATCTTTTGGTATTTCTCGGCGGGGGTATTGGTAGTATGTTGAGATTTGGTGTAGGAAAGGCTTGTGTAAAATGGACCTCAGTTTTTCCAATAGCTACATTAATTTCTAACTTCCTGGCTTGTATTCTTTTCACCTTAATTCTTTATATTTGGACAAAAGAATTACGAGGTGATTGGGTGTTGCCCTTTGCTTTAGTTGGTTTATGTGGGGGGTTTAGTACATTTAGTACTTTTTCTTTTGAAAACTTCCAGCTCTTTCAACAAGAAAGCTACGGACTATTACTTCTGAATATTTTAATTTCAATTCTTCCCGGTATGTATTGTTTTTATTGGGTTTCAGATAAAATGTAACTAAAATTAATCCTTGCATTAAGGAATATGTATGATAATTTATAAACTATGGAATTCATCAAAAAATTAATACCTACAATACTAATTGCTCTAGCGGTAATACTCACCGGATATATTCTTGGTTCTTCTTATTTAACGAGAGGGAAGTCAGATCCATCAGTAACAGTTAAAGGTTTAGGTCAGCAGTCTTTTGATTCTGATTTAATTGTTTGGCGAGCAAGTTTTTCGAGCAATGCAATGGACCTTAAGCAGGCTTATGCTTTTCTGAATAGAGATATAATAGAAGTTAAAAAGTTTTTAACGAGCCAAGGCATTGCCGAAAGTGAAGTAGTTTTTGATGCAGCGGATATTAATAAGCTTTACGACCGTATTTATGATGAAAACGGGAATTTTAAAACACGTGTTTTTCGCGGTTATGAATTAGGGCAAACCTTCGAGGTGCAATCAAAATCCGTTGATGCCGTTGAAAAAACCTCTAGAGCGGTATCTAAGTTGATAGATACGGGTATAGAGCTGAATTCATTTGCACCACAATACTACTACACAAAGCTAGCAGCCCTGAAAATTAAAATGATTGAAGCGGCTACAAAGGACGCCAAAAATAGAGCTGAAACCATAGCGACAAATGGAGGAGGGGCTCTCGGAAAGCTTACTTATGCGAACATGGGAGTTTTTCAGATTACTGCCGAAAATTCAAGCGATGAATATTCTTGGGGAGGTAGTTTTAATACTTCTTCTAAAAGAAAGACAGCGAGTATTACGATGCGTTTAAATTATGAAATCGATTAACCGAGCCACATAAGAACGTTATCTCGCCAGATCTCATCTGCTTCTCTTTGTGTTAAAATATCTACTTCAACCGCAAAATCAATTACTCTTCCTGGGAATGAATTCCCGACACCTTCCATTTCACCAAGGGGATAAGGGTCATCCAGCCCTGCAACGATTTGAGACACCCCAACTCTTCTTTTAAGAAGTTCTAGCGTATATGAGTCATGAACTAGAGAGTCAAAAAATAAATTTTTATGACCGAGTGACGCCCTAGGGTTTTCGACATCTTCAAAAAGATCAGGTCTTCCATCGTATCCTTGTAATCGTCTCCCATAATTTGCAATACCAAGCATACATCCGTGGGCAAAACAAGTCCTTATGTTTGGATACTTATTGGGTATGTCATTTAGCGTAAATAAATGCAAGGTATCAGCACATTGAGCCATCATCCAAACTAAATGAAAACGCCAATATTGGTCTTTAAGATTTACTATTTTCTCTCCATCATAAGGGTGTATTTCTATTGCTAAGTTGTATTTGTTTGCTAATTCATAAATAGGGAAAACGGATTGGTCCGCGATAGAAGTCCATTGTTCGTTTGCATTCAAAAAGTGTGTGGGTAAACACAATAGTTTAAGTCCATTGTGAATCACGTTTCGTTCGATTTCTTTTAATGCATCATCCATGTATAAGGGTTGAACTACAAAACCACTTGTAAACTTTTTTGGGTATTCAGACTGTACAGAAGCGTTGAAATCATTTTGCCACATAATGGCATCTTTGGCATCCTGTTTTTGCCAACCATTACAATAAATTTGTGATAGGTTGAGCATTACACCATGATCAATCTTGTATTCCTCCATCCAAACTAATTTTTCTTTCAGGAAGAAACTTGGATCAGTAATTGGTCGGCTCCAAGAACCTTGTCGCATGAATTTTTTATCGTTATCAATCCAGAAAAGTTTTTTTTCCTTCATGAATTTGGGGATTTGATTAGGCTCTGGTAAAATATGTCCGTGTCCGTTGATTTTTTTCATGTTAGCGTGCGCTTTTGATGCATTTCATTGCAGTAGAAACGAAGATACATAAAAAAAGAGCCTCTGATGAGGCCCTTTTGTTTTGAGGTCTTTAGCGATTAGAAATTATATTTCTTATCTGCAATTAATTTTTGTGCAATAGTTTGTCTTGCAGCTTTTGGATTAAAGGCTTGTGTTTTTGTGAATCGTTTTAATCCCATCAACATCATTCTTGCTTCATCTCCTTCAGCAAATGAAAGTATGGCGTCTTTAGCTGCTTTTGCAATTTTATCTGCAATATCAAAGAAATAGGTTTTCGCAATTGCAATGTCATGTTCACAGGCCGCTTCTCCTTGACTATCAATTTTTTTCTGAACTCTTAAGTAAACGGATTCAGCGAGATAGGTCCAAATTGCGACATCTGCTATATTCATTAACACCTCTTGCTCTTTTGCCAGAGTTTGCATGAGTTTTTGAACTGCAGAACCTGCAACCATTAGAATTACTTTCTTGAATCCTTCTAGCATATTTTCTTCATCTCCTAGGGGTGTGTTCGACGGTTCCTTAATTTCGGGAATACTCATAAGGTCTCCGGCTACTTTCATAGCTGGTCCCATTAGGTCTAACTCACCTTTCATGGCTCTTCTTAAAACCATGTCTACCGTAAGCATTCGATTGATCTCATTAGTGCCTTCAAATATTCTATTAATTCTTGAATCTCTGTAGGCTCTCTCGACTGTAGATTCTGCTGAATAACCCATGCCTCCGTAGATCTGAACCGCCTCATCAACGACGTAATCTAAACATTCGGAACCTGCAACTTTTATAACTGCGCATTCGGGAGCAAAGAGCTCAATGCCTTTTAGTGTCGCTTGAGCTTTATCCATTCCGCTTTCCATTAATCCTTTAATGGCATCATCAATATTTTGCCCGGCTCTATATGTAGCCGATTCCACTGCGTAAGTTTGAATAACTTGTTCTGCTAATTTGTAACGTATTGCACCATATTTAGAAATTGAACGCCCAAATTGTTCTCTTTCAAGAGCATATTTTATGGATTCATCAATACCACCTTTAGCACCACCCATAACAGCTGCACCAAGTTTAATTCTTCCGATATTTAAGATGTTTAGTGCGATTTTGAAACCATTACCTCTATCGGATAACATGTTCTCTACAGGAACTTTAACATTATTAAAGAAAACCTGACGGGTAGAGGAGCCTTTGATTCCCATTTTCTTCTCCTCAGGGTTTAAAGTAATTCCTTCACTATCCGCCTCTACAAGAAAGGCAGTTAAGTTTTCATCGTCTTCAATTTTTGCGAAAACTGTAAAGAGGTTTGCAAACCCTCCATTTGTAATCCACATTTTTTGACCATTAATAGTATAATGCGAACCGTCCTCAGATAAATCAGCTTTTGTTTTACCAGAGTTTGCATCAGAACCAGAACTTGGTTCTGTTAAGCAATAGGCAGCAGCCCACTCTCCAGATGCTAGTTTTGTAACGTATTTGTTTTTTTGTTCCGTATTACCATAGTAGAGAAGAGGAAGCGTACCAATGCCTGTATGTGCACCGTAGGCTACCGAAAATGAAAATCCTAAGCCAAGATACTCTGTAGCTAATAAAGTCGTTTTAAAATCAACTCCCATACCACCATACTCCTCGGGTACAGAGAGCCCCAACAAACCTAAATCACCCGCTTTCTTTAATAATGAAGGCATCAAACCTTCTTCAAGGCTGTCTATCCTATCGAGGTGAGGTATGATTTCTTGATGAATAAAATCTTCACACATACCTGCGATCATTTTATGCTCTTCGGTCCATTCTTCTGGGGTGAAAATATCTTTGGGTTCAGTGTTTCTGATGATGAATTCACCACCTTTTATCGGTTGTTTATCACTCATTATTATTAATTATAGAATTGTTTATCAAATATATAAAAACTAAAAGTATTATGCGTGCATAATACAATTAAATTTCAATTTCCATTCTATAATCATTCATAAAGAATCCATTTCCAATTTCTAGGTCAATAGATTCAACGATTTCAAATCCTATCTTCTCATAAAACGTTACTGCCGGATTTGTTCTGTTGACAAAAAGATCTAAGGTGGACAGGCTGTTGCGTTTACCTTCATTAATAATGTAATTTAACAGCTCACGGCCGGCGCCATTATGGTGTTGATTTGGATCGACATAAAGTTTATGGAGCCGAATACGCCCTTTAATTCTCTTTTTTTCAAAGGATGCAAAGCCGATTTTTTTATTTTCTTTTTTTAAAATAATAAATGCATGCCCTTTATCGAAATTGTCTTCAAGTTTTTTTCGGGTATACATCCAATCGAGCATATATTCTATTTGCGACTGACTGATCATTTCTTTGAAGCAAACAGGCCATATTTCATTGGCCATTTTTTGAATGGTATCCAGTTCTGATTTCTGGAGCCTTTTAATCATTTTATTGTTTTATGAACGTGATGCGCTGTTCTTCGTTTTCAATCGAAAAGCTCAAAATATAGAGACCTGATTGAATATTTGAGCAATCTACATGCCCTTCAAGTAGTTCAATATCAAATTGTTTACCCGTAAAATCTGTTAATTGAGCGGCTGTAGGTATTCCTTTTAAATTTTCAATGGTTAATATCTCCGTTACAGGATTTGGATAAACCCGAATTGAACTCTGAAGTTGAAGGTTGTCAAAAACTTCCAGATCAAGAGCTTCTCTTATTGCTGCCATTGCATCGACTTTCCCATGACCCCATTTTGGATCTCCAAGTTCAGGAAGCACACCTGTTTTGTTATCTTCTCTAGCTGTTAAAAGAAGAATTTCCTTAAGGTCCCTAGCACCTAATTCTGGTTTGGCATCGAGTAACAAAGCAGCTACTCCGGCGACCATAGGTGCCGCCATAGATGTCCCTGAGAGTCTTGCAAAGTGATAAGTTCTTGTATTAAAGTCTATACTTTCTATAGAAGAATAGGAAGCATCAGTAAAAGATGAAATAGCGGCACCAACAGAAACTCCTGGTGCTGCAATATCCGGCTTCATTATTCCATCATATCTTGGTCCTTGACTGGAGAAAGAAGCAATGGCCCCGCCAGTGGTTACACCGGTCGGTGTTACCCAGCCAGAGGCATATGCGGCAACGCTTATGACATCATCGGCACATGAAGGTTCGCTTATTCCATTTTTTTTATCTCCATTTAAAGTACCCGTTCCATATGCTGAAAATGGCATGCCCCAATTTCCAACATCATTTGTGAGTTCTGTAACATTCCAATTGTGAACAGTTCCCTCGGATGCATAAGCATTTAACATCACACGATAGGCGCTTGATGTACATTTTACCCTTAAACGCATTTGTGGTCTGCCATTTAAAGGATGCTCACTTTCTGCAGAAATATTGTACCAAATTGTATCTTGATCAATTACCAAAAGAGAATCTATATAATTTGAAAGTGTGGCGGTATTATAAAAAGGACTCTCCGAAACAACTTGTCCGCCAGTATTTTTAATTTGAAGTCTATTTGAGAATGAATTTCCCGTTTCTCCCCAACTATGAATGCTTTGTCCCCACATATTTGGATTTGATGCGTATGAATAAAATTGAATTCTTGTTGCCATTGTATCATCGTTGAATTCATGCTTGAGATGAAAATTAACATTGCCATTGTTTCCTCCTGAATTTACGAAGACAACACCCAAATCGGTATACGCCGTAATTGCACTGCTGAGAATCGAATTCCCATCCAAAGAGCCAAAATGATAGAGACCCCAGCTCATATTAATAACGAGTCTTTTTCCTTCCACAAGTGATTTTTGATACATCCACTCCCAGGCATCGAGAACAGCACTTTCGTTCACAAGAAAGGTGACAAATAAAAACTGAGCACCAGGAGCAATTCCTTTAAAGTCTGTCCCTACGGCACTTCCGCCTGCGATTGAAGCCACATGTGTTCCATGTGTAGAATAACTGTAGATATTTGAAGTGTCACTCCCTGCAGCCATTAAATCGTTGGGTGTATTAAATTCTGTACCATAATTGAAATTTTGTGGGCTCGGACCGCCTGCCTTGTATTGATCCCAAGCTGCGAGAATTCTGGTTTCTTGTAGTAGGGAGTCATAAAAAACGGGTGATGTGTAGTCAAAGCCCCAATCTGTAACACCAATAAGAACATTTTCACCATCATATCCTTCAGACAATCCACCTAGGCCCTGATGAACTGAATCGGCATGAGTATCTTTTAAGGCCTTATCCATAGAAGGTTTGAATTTTTTTGCAATCGATGCGTATTCAATATTTTCAATTTCATGAATTGATTCAATACTTGATAACGGTAATTTGATCGTCGTTATGTTGTTTATTGTTCTTCTCGCCTTACCTCCTAGCGCTTCAATTTGACTTGGCTTGAAGGCTTGGGAAGTCTTTGCAATAAGTGATATATAATAATCAGATCCTTCCTTTTGAATTGAAAATTTATTAAGCTTCTTTTGATCTATTTTTTTTTCAATAAATGACTGGCGTATTTCGTTCAAATCATGTTGGTCAATTTTACTCAAAAAATTTTGGGAGTGTCCAAAGAAATAACTCATTATGAGTATCAAAAGAATTAGGTTTTTAGTAAGTGTCATGATTCAAATGTAATGAAAAGGGCTTAGATTACGATGCTTTCAAATGATTGTAAATGAGTTATTACCTCATTTATTCAAGCTGGAGATTAAAATAGTTTTGTTAATAGCTTTTTGTTGAGGTTTAACTTTTTAATTAAATAAATTCGAAATTAGTAGTATGGTATTGAATCGGATTTGGTTTGGAATGTTTTTAATAGCAATCGCGTTAGGTTTTTACAAAACATTCCTCTTAGGTGATTATGCAGTTATGAAAGATATGATTGATAGCCTTTCCTCTTCGGCAAAGGTAGGATTTGAACTTTCATTATACCTTACGGGAGCGATGTGTCTTTGGCTTGGAATTATGCGAGTTGGTGAAAATGGAGGAGCTATTAAACTACTGACTAAGGCAGTTTCACCATTATTTTCAAAACTCTTCCCAGATATACCAGAGGGCCACCCGTCTGTTGGGTCAATGATGATGAACTTTAGCGCGAACATGCTTGGCTTAGATAACGCGGCAACACCTCTTGGCTTAAAGGCGATGAAGGAATTACAAGAAATTAATCCAATCAAGGACCGTGCATCTAATGCACAAATTATGTTTCTGGTTTTAAATACATCTGGTTTAACGATTATACCAATTTCGATTTTCGCTTTAAGGAGTGGTGCAGAATCACCAACTGAGGTTTTTTTACCGATTCTTATTTCAACGTTCATAGCTTCTTTGGCAGGTTTGATTTTTGTAGCCATTAGACAAAAAATTAATCTCTTTAACCCCACAGTTATTTCATACCTCGGAGGATTATCTCTTCTGATTAGTTTGTTGCTCTATTATGTAGTGCAGCACCCTAGTCAAGGTGAGGCGGTCTCTGTAGTAGTTGGTGGTGGTATTATGTTTAGCATAATTTCAGTATTTATACTCTTGGCCATTCGGAAAAAAGTTAATGTTTATGAATCATTTATTGATGGTGCAAAAGGAGGCTTTAATGTTGCGATCAGCATTATTCCTTATTTGATCGCCATATTGTGTGCCATTGCGCTGTTTCGTGCTTCTGGTGCATTAGATGGAATTCTCGATACAATTCGGTGGTTGGTTTTGGGTGTTGGTTTATCCGTCACGGAATGGGTAGATGCTTTGCCTGTTGCATTTATGAAACCCCTGAGTGGTGGAGGGGCACGAGGTGCGTACGTTGAGGTTATGAATAATTTCGGTGTGGGTTCCCTTCAAGAACTGATTGCGGCGACGATGCAAGGAAGTACAGAAACAACCTTTTACGTACTTGCCGTATATTTTGGTTCTGTGGGTATTAAAAAAACACGCTATGCTGTAACAGCTGGTTTGTTTGCTGATTTAATTGGTATTATCGCAGCAATTATCGTGTCCTATATATTCTTCGGTTAAGCGTATTTCTAATATTTCATATTTATTTAACTTCAATTTTTTATAAATTGTACCATGGTATGGTTTAAGAAAAATAAAAAAAGCAAGGGGAAGAGGTTAGAAAAGGAATCTTTGACAAAAGTGCCATTGCGACCTATTCAATATTCGAATATGGTTATTTTGGCTTGGGCGAAAGCTGTTGAAGGAAATCAAGATCTTCAAAAATGGTTGGTTGAAAATGGATATGAAGAGCTTGTTCACTTTTCATTTGCTATTAGATTAAAAGAAGATTCAAGGGTGTGGCTTATGGATAATGGGTATGCGCATCTTATGGCTATGATAAATGGGTGTGAAGGTAATATTCATGCTCAGAAATGGTTATTGGAGTTTGGTTTTCATAATTTATATCACGTTGCTCGCGCTATTGATTATGAGCAGGATAGTTGGAAGTGGTTGGCGATAAAAAAACGAACGCAACTTGCTATTTTAGCCAAGAGTATCCAAAAAGTAAAAGATAAAATTGAAGAAACGCACAATGATATACACTCGATGAATAAAGACTAATGACTCTTTTGTAAGACTTGTCAGAAAGTTTGGAGGAGGCGATCTAATATCCGAATTAAGAATACCTTAAATGAACCAGTACATCAAATATCGTTAGTAGAAGCATACAATATGTTTTTGAAAACAAAGAAAAAATAAGGTTAATCAGAGTATAAAACCCAAAATTATTTTTTACGCTTGTTTTTTTTCTCTTTTAATCTTACAAATATCAATTTGTGGCGGCTTTTAGAATTCTCTCTCTGCTCCACCTCGAATTCCCCTATTGACTTGATTAAAGGCGTTAATTTATCAAATCCAAAATTTCGGGAGTCGAAATTAGGTTGCTTTTTAACCAATAGACCACCAACATCTCCGAGAAAGGCCCATCCGTCGTCATCTGAAACATCGGCAAGTGTAGAAGCAATAAATTGAATAACTTTTTTCGTGACAACATCAACACTAGACTTATCCTGCTGTTTTTCTTTCTGGTTTTCTGAATTTGCAGCTCTAGACTTCAGTATTTCTATGTAAATGAATTTATCACAAGCCACAATAAATGGATTTGGCGTCTTCTTTTCACCAATCCCAATGACCTGCATTCCTGCTTCTCTTAGACGTGTTGCGAGTCGTGTGAAATCACTATCACTTGACACCAAGCAGAAGCCATTAACTTTTCTTGAGTACAAAATATCCATTGCATCAATAATCATTGCTGAATCTGTTGCGTTTTTTCCAGTAGTATATCCATATTGCTGTATTGGAGTTATCGCATTTTCTAAAAGCAAATTTTTCCATTTTGATAAATGTGGTTTTGTCCAATCTCCATAGATCCTTTTTATAGAGGGATTACCGTATTTGGCAATTTCTTCCATCATTTCTTTCACCTGAGCTGATGGGATATTATCACCGTCAATTAGAACTGCAAGATTGTTATTTTGATCCATTTTTGATTTTTTTAAATATAATGCGCTTTTGCACCTTTAAGATTGAGAATCGTTTTTATTCTAGGTGTGTCTGACGAAGATAAGAACATAATCGAATAGTTTAAGAATGAATGCATTGCATACGTTCCAAGATTATTGCTTTTCAAAGGAAGATTTAACCTTAATCTTTATTTTCCTTTATTCGGTCACGAACAAATTCTACCTCTTTTTTAGTGTGAGGTTTCGGTTTACCATCTTCCCCGAGATTAACCATAACCATGTTATCTACGGTTAAAATAGTTTCCCTAGTCATTTTATTTCGAGCTTCGCATCGCATTGTGATCGATGACTTTCCGTATTTTATGACTTCCATTCCAATTTCTACAATATCTCCTTTTTTTGCGGAGGCCATGAAATTAATTTCGGACATGAATTTTGTGACAATTTTAGGGTTCTCTAGTTGTATTACTGTATACAATGCCGCCTCTTCGTCAATCCAAGCAAGAAGTCTTCCTCCGAACAACGTACCATTAGGATTTAGATCTTCAGGTTTCACCCATTTACGTGTATTAAATCTCATATATTAATATTGTTTCAATCAGTGAATACATAAAGTAATAAATGTGTTTTTTTCTTTGAATTTAGTTCTGAAGGTCCCGTGTATATGTAATTTATTTTAAGATTAGGATGCGAAGATTTGAAAGTGTTAATAGTTTTTTCCCAAACCCGCTTGTCAGCTAAAAAAGGAAAGTCAAATTTATAAACACCAGGTACAACCTCTTCACCAATCACGGAGCTATTAACATTTTTGAATGTTTTATTCGAAAAATCAATAATGGATACTGAGGTAACAATAGTAATGAAACCGCCAATTAGTAGTGCAATCCGAAGTTGTTTATTGGATCCCATAATGAGATTTTTATTTTCGCCAGGTGTAATGAATTTGAATAAGGCCCACGAGGTGATTAGAATCAGCCAAAACAAACCATGTTCGAGAAGTTGAAAACGATCGCCAAATACTTGATCTCCAATAGAAAACAAACCAAATAAGGTAATGGATGAAAATATCGCTCGGAAAAACCATTTTTCTGACTGTTCTGCATTTCCTTTAGCAAAATTCATAAATGAAGTAAGATAGAAAACGAAATTGATGACTTCAAGGCCAGAAATTAAAGCGAGTGCAACGGTAGCAAATATGGGGTCTTTAAGTCCTAAAGATCCAAAAAACTTAATAAATAATGCGAAAAAATCCTTCCCAACCCATAAGTGGTGTACATCGGGTATGATTTTATCTAATACACTGAGCCCCCAAAAAAAGGTCCAGAAAAGTAAAATTGAAAATCTAATGATTGTTTTCTCTTTCATGGTCTTTCTTGCGTTGCGATGTAAAAGATCAGCCCATCTGCTTTTTTGAGCCTAAGTTCATTCGGTACTGTGTATATGTGGTCAATGATTTGATTTGGGTGCTCATTTTTGAATCGACGAATTGATTTTTCAAAAACGGTGCTGCCTCCAAGAAATGGAAAAGAAATCTTATAAATATTTTCTCCAATAGGAACCGCTGAAAGCGAATCGGTTCTGCGTGAAAAGAAATTTTTATTATAATCAAAGATTGAAAAGCTTGTAACGCAGATTAGAAACAAAGCAATAATACCCGCTCCTAAGAACTGTTTTTTATTTAATTCATTCGGGCTGCTTTCTGAAATATTTTCTAGTCTATTGAATACAACCCATGAGAAAAGTGTTAAAAACCAAAACAGCGTGTGTTCGAGAAGCTCAAAACGGTCACCGAAAACATGATCTCCTATTGAAAAAATCGTAAAAGTTGCAAGTGTAAAACTTATGCCAATAAAAAACCAAGAACGACAATCTTCAACTTTATTTTTAAAAAGTTTGAATACAGCGCCTGTGAAAAAGACAAAAGCAAAGGCTTCTAAAGCTGCAGCAATAACGAGTGAGAAATCAGCTATTACAGGCGATTCTATTCCTGCAGATGCGAAAAACTTTTGAAATTGCGCAAATCGATCTCTTCCAACCCATAAAAAATGGCTACCTCCAATAAACTTATCAATTATATTGAGTAACCAGAAAAGTGACCAATAGATAAGTATTGAATAACGAATGAGTTGGCTTCGGGATATATCTTTATCTATCTTAGAAAACATTTTGGATTGTAATTTTAATCGAAGCTACAATTTTTTTTTTGTTGCACAGACAAAAAATATGTCACTAAGCTTCAGGGCAGTATCTTTTGTCTTAAAAAAGTTTACTTGGAGTCGTTAGACTAAACAAGTAATATCCTATTTATTTAGGACTGATAAAACAGTTAAAAGTACGGTGGAATTAAAGCAGCATTGATACTGGATTCTCTAAGAATTGCTTAAAATCTTGTAAGAATGTCGCTCCTGTGGCCCCGTCAACTACTCTGTGGTCACAGGATAATGTGACTTTCATGACATTGCCAGGAACGAGTTCTCCGTTTCTAACTACCGGAACTTGTTTAATACCTCCAATTGCAAGAATACAGCTATCAGGTGGATTCACAATGGCAGTAAATGATTCTATACCAAACATACCGAGATTGGAAATAGTAAATGTATTACCCTCCCAGTCACTTGGTTGTAATTTTTTATCTTTTGCTCTTTGCGCAAAGTCTTTTACTTCAGCTGAAATTTGCATCAAACCTTTTGTGTCTGCGAACTTGACGACAGGCACAAGTAAGCCATCTTCTACGGCAACAGCTACACCAATGTGAACGTGATCGTTGCGTCTAATAAAATCGCCCATCCAGGCGCTGTTTACATTTGGATTTTTCTTTAAGGAATATGCCACTGATTTCACAACCATATCATTAAAAGAAACCTTAACACCATCCATCGCATTCATCGCTTTTCTTGAAGCTATGGCATTATCCATATCGATATCAAGTGTTAGATAGAAGTGTGGAGCTGTAAATTTGCTGTCCGCTAATCTTCTCGCAATCGTCTTGCGCATTTGACTCACGTTTTCGTCTCTAAAAGATTCAGTCCCTGAAGGTACAGCAGTAAAATGTGCTGCAGGAGTTGATGGTGTGAATGGAATGTAGTGGTCAATATCTCTTTTAATAATTCTACCATTGTCTCCTGAGCCTTGAAGACTATTTAAATTAATTCCTTTCTCACTTGCGAGTTTTTTAGCAAGTGGCGATGCGAATATTTTTTCATTTGAATTTATTGGACTCGCTTCCGTGACAAAAGCAGGAGCAGGAGCAGGAGCAGGAGCAGGAACAGGAGCAGGAGCAGGAGCAGGTTCTGTCTTTTGCTCAACAACTGCAGGAACTTCCTCGATACCTTCTGTTGGTGCGGCATTTTTAAGAATTTCGGAAACATCCTCGTCTTTCGCACCAATTACAGCAAGAACTGAATTTACTGGTGCTGCATTTCCCGTTTCAACACCGATGTGCAAGAGTACTCCATCATAGAATGACTCAAATTCCATAGTTGCTTTATCTGTTTCAATCTCTGCAAGAATTTCTCCTTCCTTGACTTCTTCACCAACTTTCTTGTTCCAAGCAGCAACCACACCTTCAGTCATGGTGTCACTCAATTTAGGCATGTAAACTATTTCAGCCATAATGCGTTCGTTTATTTAATTTTCTTTAATGTAAGGATAATCTTTCTGTGTGTATACGTCTTCGTAAAGCTCTTTACCTTCTGGGTAAGGAGAATTTTCCGCAAATTCAACAGATTCTTTTACTTCATTTTTAACCCATTCATCAATCTCTGATATCTCAGCGTCTTTAAGCCATTTGTTGTCTTTTATCGTATTCAAGACATGAAGAATAGGATCTTGTTCAATCCAATCTGTTACCTCGTCTTTAGATCTGTATTTTTGAGGATCTGACATTGAATGGCCCTTATATCTGTAAGTTCTAATATCGAGAAGTGTAGGTCCATTACCCTTTCTGGCCCGACTTGCAGCTTCTTCTATAGCATCATGAACAGATTCAGGAAGCATTCCATTAACTACTTTTGAAGGCATATCATAGGACAATCCAATTTTGGATAAGTCCGTAACATTGGTTGTTCTTTTGACTGACGTTCCCATCGCATAATTGTTATTCTCAATAATAAAGACAACAGGTAGCTTCCAAATCATTGCCATATTAAAGGTCTCATGAAGCGCGCCTTGTCGAACAGCACCATCACCCATAGAAACAAATGCTACATTTTTAGTACCTTTATATTGTTCAGCGAAACCAACTCCTGCACCCATCGCGATTTGAGCTCCAACGATTCCATGACCTCCCATGAAATTCTTTTCTTTATCGAAAAAATGCATTGACCCACCTTTACCTTTGGAACAACCCGTAGTTCTTCCGTAAAGTTCCGCCATCAATACTCTGGGATCAGTCCCAAGTGCTATTGGATGTGCATGATCTCTATATGCTGTCATGTGTTTATCGCCTTTTTCACAGGCACTTGCTGTACCAGCTACAATTGCTTCTTGACCAATATACAAGTGGCAAAAACCACCAAACTTTTGCTGAATGTACAATTGACCTGTTTTCTCCTCGAATTTTCGAATTAAAAGCATGTCTTTGTACCACTTTACATAAGTTTCTTTTAAAAACTTAGGCTTGGCCATTTTTTTTATTGTTTTAGGTTTTGTTTTCACTGCCATAGGAACTGAAATTTATTTGACAAATATAAGAAGGAATTTGAATTTTTATACTAAATGTTTATTTGACACTAAGTATCTTATTGAAGGTTTTTGTTTGTTTTGGTTTCAGGCTTCTTTTGCGCTTTGAAAACCAACACGATACCGACGATTATAAATGGAATACTTAGCATTTGTCCTGTATTGAGGGCAAGTACTTCATCTCTTGCTGTCTGGCCTACTTTAAAGAATTCTACAACGAGTCTTGCTCCGAAAATCAGAATGAGAAAGCTGCCAAAGATAAGACCTGGTTTTTTCCAAGCTTCTTTTTTCCAAAAAAGGAACATTAAAATACCAAAAGCTACGAAGTAAAGTAATGATTCATAAAGTTGTGCAGGGTGTCTTGGTGTTGCATCAAAAGCTTTTAAGGAACTGTTCCAATAATTATGAAATTTGAAAGCCCAGGGTACATCAGTGGGGTGACCAACAATTTCGTGATTCACTAAATTTCCTAACCTAATAAACACAGCCCCTATCGCTGTCGGTGCTGATATCCTATCTAAAATCCACAAAAAAGGCTTCTTTACAGTATATTTTGAGAAAAGAAATAAACCAACTAGAATAACAATTGCAGCCCCGTGACTTGCCAATCCTCCTTCCCAAACTTTAAAAATATCGAGTGGATGCGAAAAATAACCTTTAATCATACGACCATCAACAACTTCATCATAATAAGGGCCATAAAAAAGAACATGCCCTAAACGCGCACCTACAATTGTGCCTATTACCATGTACATCACTAGTTTATCAAGTACTTCATCCTTAATGCCCTCTTTTTTGAACATCTTTTTTACTACGAAGTAACCGAGGACTAATCCTGTTACAAAAAGAATTCCATACAGGTTTGGTGTTTTCCACCCTGGTATGATTTCAGGACTCATAGTCCAATCGATAGCTAAAATCATAGTTTTTATTTTGGTTGGCTAAAGGTATGGGTTTTAACCTTTGTTTTTAAAAGTTAAATGGTTAGCACGTCCTTTTTTAAATATTTTATTACTGTTGTTGAGCCCCTTTCGCAGTTCTTTTTGTTTTTCTTTTGGCAAATGAGAAATTTCTTGACACGAGGAGGAGCAACAATTGTCAAGCTCTTCTTTACATGAATGACACTGAATAAATAAAAGGTGACAAGCGCTATTTAGGCAATTTGTATGTGTGTCTGCAGGAGAGCCACAGAGGTGACAAACTGCGATTATTTCATCTGTAATTCGTTCTCCTCTTCGTTCATCGAAAACAAAGTTTTTACCTCTAAACTTATTTGTAATCCCTTGTTCTTTAACATCTCGAGCGTATTTTATGATTCCTCCTTCAAGTTGATGAACATTTGGAAAACCCCGATGCTTGAACCATGCAGAGGCTTTTTCACAACGTATGCCGCCTGTACAGTACATCACAATATTTTTATCCTCATTGCCTTTGAGAATTCCTTCTTCTATTTTAGGAAGTGAATCTCTGAACGTATCGACATCAGGCCGTATGGCTCCCTCAAAATAACCAACTTCAGTTTCATAGTGATTTCTAAAATCAATCAGTAAGGTATCGGGATCATTCGTTATCGAATTAAATTCTTCAGCATTCAAGTGTTTTCCTTTTTTGGTAACATCAAAAGTTTCATCATTTAAACCATCCGCAAGAATTTTGTCTCTGACTTTGATTTTAAGTTTTAAGAATGGGAATTCTGCTTCAGTTTCGTCTAAAGCAAAGTTCAATCGAATATCATTAAGAAATTTAATTTCATACAATTCCTCTCGGAATTGACTAATATTTTTTGTTGGGACTGCTATTTGTGCATTAATACCCTCTGATGCTATATAGGTTCTTCCTACAACCTCAAGTTTCGACCACATTAGAAATAGATGATCTCTGAATAAGTGAGGATTTGAAATTAGTGCATATTGATAAAAAGAAATAGTCATGAATTCATGACCAATATCTCGCAGTTGTATTTCAAGCTCCTCCTTATTTAATTTGTTCCACAGTTGCATGCTATGTTGTATTAAATAATTCGCAACAAATGTAGGGGCTATTTTGAAATATAAAAAATCATCTCTTACATATCCTGGGCCATTTAAACGAGTCCTTTAAGTTATTTATCATTTTGTTTCAAGATCTTTGTAGAGATCAACTAAATCTTTTGACTCCTTAAGACCAAGCCCTGTATTTTCTTTCATCAATTTCACTGCATTAAGCTTAGCATGACCTGCATAGTTTTCAATATTTAAAACCATTTCAATTGCCATTTTTGTTCCCTCCTTTTGGGATTCAAATTGATTCATAAATTCATTGCTTTTTAAAATCATATCCAGCCAAAGGTATCTCACAGCCTTTGCCCACAGGGTATCTTCGTTAACTCCCGCCAACCAGACTAGTTTTATATGCTTATCGAATTTATCTGCAATATCTTCCCGGTCTAAACTTTCTCGAGGAGCCCAATAATCATTTAGTAGTTCTTGAAAATCTAATTTATCTACTGATGCATTTTCAACAAAATCTTGGTAAGATTCGAAATGAAACCTACCGCTATTGTATGCACTATTTGGCTCCCTAAATCGACCTTCATTACTCGTTTGGGATTCGTTATTTGGCTCTTCCTCCTGAATTTTGATTACCTCTTTTGTATGTGTGCTTCTTCTGATCCAAACGCCAAAAGCAATTAAAACAAGGAGTATTAAATTCCAATTCCAACCTTTTTCATCCTCTACTTTTTCTCTAATATTATTTTGATAGCAAATGTCAGTGAGTTCTTGATGCCAAATAGCATTCTGGTAAGGGATATTAAATTTTTTCAGATTAAAGGTGCCATTGATATCGATATTTTGAATGCGATTCGCTTCTGCATTGATTTCCTCTAGTCGCTCGCACCCTCTTAAATATATGGTCTTTATTTTATTATGCTGGAGGTATAAGTTTGTTAGTTTTGGGTAGTTCAATAACGAAATATATTCTAATTCGTTATGACTCAAGTTAAGTTTATTTAAATCTGAACTAGGTAAACCAAAGTTAGATTTAATTCTATTCCAAGAAAGATTTAGAGTCTTTAAATATACTAATCCACTTAGAAAGATAGATTCAATTCTATTACCAGAAAGATTTAGAGTCTTTAAATATACTAATCCATTTACATCGAGAGTTGCTAATTTGTTTTCCGATAAATCAAGTTCAGTGAGCATGTTTTTATTTTGTGATAAATCAATATTTTCAATTTTATTTCTTTTGAGATTTAGAATAGTCAGGTTTTTAAGTTGTGATAAATCAATATTTTCAATTTTATTTATTGAAAGGTCTAGAGTAGTCAGGTTTTTATTCTGTGATAAATCAATATTTTCAATTTTATTTTTTGAAAGGTCTAGAGTAATCAGGTTTTTGAGTTGTGATAAATCAATAGATGCTATTCTGTTATTCGATAAGTTTAGAACAGTGAGGTTTTTAAAATACCTGATGACTTTAGCATCGCTTATTTTTGAATCTGATAAATCAATTTTTTCCAACTCTCGTATTTCATCAGTGATAGTTAAAACCCCATCAGCCTCGTCATCAAGTTCAAGTTCTATTAGCCTTTTCTCAAGAAATTCATCATTTATTTCTATATTAAATTCATTTGAAGAGCAACTAACGATTAATAATAGGAGCGTTGAGGTGAAAAAAAGGTATTTCATTTTATTTATAAATTATTTATTGCTTTACGATTTCTATATTACAAAATAATCAATCAGTTACAAAATTTGTAATCTTGTCGGAGTTTTTAGCGTGTCCAAATTAGTCCAATATCTTTATTCAAAACACTTGGTAAAATCCAAGCGCCCGAATAGGGTAGGCCATTCTTGAATGCTGCTTTTTTAGATTTATCCCTGCAGTAGTAGATTATAGGACATTTGGGCTTGAATGGAGGCTTCAACCCAATTCATTCTTTTTTCTTCAGAAGTATTTTCATGATGTTTTGTCGTATAATCGAGCAGAACAGTTTTAAACTCTTTTTGTGAAATCGTGAAACTCGAATCAGAAGGCAGCTGATTATGATTTGTATTTCCGAAAGTTAAATAAATTGAATTTTCAATATCCGCATTAAGCTGCAATTTTGTGAGGGCTTCCATTACCTCTTGTTCCTGTGCTGTCTTTATTTCTAAAAGATTTGTTTTTTAATTGAGTCCGAGTTCGCCTTATCATTGCATGAATAAAGTGCTGTGCTCAATAATATGAAAATGAGTAAATACTTCAATTAAACAGCGACATTATGGGTTCTCAAGGCGTCGTTTAACGAGGTCTTTAGATCTGTCGATGCTTTTCGCTGCCCTATAATTAATGCACAAGATACCTGAAAGTCCCCAGCAGTAAATGTTTTGGTGTAAGATCCGGGTATTACGACACTTCTTTCAGGAACATAACCTCGTATTTCTTTGGGTTCATTTCCTGTGACATCAATAATCTTTGTGGACTTCGTTAAAACGACATTTGCTCCAAGAACAGCTTCTTTGCCAATATGCACACCTTCAACGACAATAGATCTCGAGCCAATGAATGCTCCATCCTCTATAATAACAGGTGCGGCCTGAAGAGGCTCTAATACACCTCCAATTCCCACACCGCCGCTGAGGTGAACGTCTTTTCCAATTTGCGCACAGCTCCCGACAGTAGCCCAGGTATCAACCATAGTACCAGAATCAACATATGCACCGATATTAATGTAGGAAGGCATCATAATTACACCGGAAGCTACAAATGCTCCATAACGAGCCACCGCATGCGGAACAACTCGAACACCGAGCTCTTTGTAGTTCGTTTTAAGTGCCATTTTATCGTGGAATTCAAATGGACCGACCTCGATTGTTTCCATCTGGCGAATTGGAAAGTATAAGACAACTGCTTTCTTAACCCACTCATTTACTTTCCATTTCTTTCCATCTGGCTGTGCAACGCGAAGCGTGCCTTTGTCAATGTGCTCGATTACGGCTTCAATGGCTTGAATAGATTCTTTTTCTTTTAATAGCTCTCGGTTTTCCCAAGCTTTTTCAATGGTTTCTTTCATTGATTTATATTAAGTCGTTATGATTTTTTCTTCTTTTGGAACTTTGAATAGATAGAACAATCCTATTACGAAGAAAATGGCAATGGATATAACAGAATAACGTATGTCATCAAAATAATACTCTGTAAATGCAAAAAATGCCGTACCTAAAACAATACCTATTTTTTCCGAAACATCATAAAAAGAAAAGTAGCTCGCATGATCCGTTGTTTCTGGCAGATATTTAGAGTAGGTAGACCTTGCAATTGACTGAATACCGCCCATAACAAGTCCTACGCCGGCCGCCATAATGTAAAACTCAATTGGTTTTGTAACGATATAAGCCACGATGCACAGTATAATCCAAATCACTACGGATATTTTTAGCGTTGTTATATTTCCAATTTTAATCGACATGTTCGACATGACTTTTGCACCAATTGCAGCTAATATTTGAATGAGCAATATTGCGATAATAAGCCCTTGACCACCATCATCTTCAGGCCATTCTATTGCTTTACTCGCAAAAATTGTGGCCAATAGCATAACGGTTTGCACACCTGAATTAAAAAAGAAGAAGGCATAAAGGTATTTTTTTAATCGAGTGGTTTGCATGAATTCTTTGTATACAATTCTAAGTTCGCGAAAACCCTTCCATATGTAATCAGCCTCAGGTTTCTTTTTAAATGGATTTGTTGGTAATACTTTATAAGTGCGCTGTGCAAAAAAGACCCACCATAATCCAACGAGTATGAAGCTGTATTTTGTGAGATGTGTTCCAATTCCCATAATCATGGCTAGACATAAGACGAGTAAAATAACGCTACCAATATAGCCCATAAAAAAGCCTCTGGCAGAAATTTCATCTTGTTGGTCAAGTGGCGCAATTTCTGGTAAAAAGGCATTGTAAAATACCAAACTGCACCAAAAACCGATGGAAGCGAGCATTACAGCTAGCATACTAAGTTCCATATGATTTGCATCAAAGAAGAATAAGGTGCAACAGAAGAAAGCGCCGAAATAACAAAAGAATTTTAAAAATACTTTTTTATTTCCGGTGTAGTCTGCAATCCCCGAAAGAATAGGTGATAGGAAGCTCACAAATAAAAACGAAACCGATATGATTAATGAATATAGGACACTCGGTGAAACGTGGTAGCCAAAAAAGTCAACGGTGACATCATTTGTATCAATTTCATTTGATTTCAATCCTGTTTTATTAAGATAAGCCGAGGTTGTTTGGGCTTCGTAAAATATTGGGAAGATGGCAGATGAAATGACAAGACTATATACTGAATTGGCCCAATCATACAGGATCCAACCTTTAATTACTTTTTTGTCCCCTTTAATACTCACAGGTTAAAAGTAAAAAATATATATGACTGCAAGGATTTATTCGTTTCCCGCAACATAGTCTTTTAGATAGGCGAAGTTTGGCATTAGTTCTCCATTAAGGCCCGTCTGGCATGCACGCTCAATAATTCTTTTGGGATCATCACCAATTAAAGCTGGTAGTACGTGTTTGATGAGCTCGTTTCCGAAATCTTCAGATGCATCCTTAGGAAGCTCGCAAGGTAAATTATCAACAGCCATTACTGCAACCGCTTTATCATTTAGATAGTTGACCTCTGATCCTGTTTTCGGATCATAACCATAGATTGGATTAGCTACTTTCGATGGGCGTAGCGTTGATGCTATTGGATCAGCGATATCACAAGAAATATCTGCTACCACTGAGATCCTATTATCTACCTTTGAAAGGTCCTTTTGGGTCAGTATTTTTGGAGAGCGACTGCTCCAATAGTGGCAAGGAATATACATGTCAGATTCAGGAACATATTTTTGAAAGCCTCGGTCATAAAGTTCAGGTTGTTTGTAGAATTCGTTTCGAATAAATTCGGACCCATCTTTTTTTACAAAATAATTTTCAACCTCTAGATGCGTGAAAACAGGTATGTTAAACGACTCTTTCAGATACGTCTCTGGCATAACCTCTTTAATAGGCAGTAGCTTCATAATTTCTCGTGCGCCATGGCCCACGCGGCCAAAGCCAGTCAATACCATTTTAAAATTTCTTGGAAGCTTTACCTTTTTCAACTCCGCTTCTACCTCTTTTCGATCAGCGCATGCATTTGCCGGCTTTAAATCATAAAGCTTATGTTTGAGGCCGAAAGTTCTGAAGCCGTTATAACAGCCAACGATTCCTGCATAACGCCCAAATCCAATGAGGCGTATATTTCGTTCATCCTTGATAACCTCATAATCAATGAGTCGAATATTTTTCTTCAGAATTTCTTGAAGCAATACGCGGTTATAGGGCTGCTTTTTGAAAGTGTGTGAAAAAAACATAAATGTCTTATTGGAAATTAAATCTTCGAGGTTTACTTCTTTCACTCCAATAATTACATCGCAGTGTTCAAGAGTGTCAACCAAAGGAAGGCCTTCAGCTTCATATTGTGCATCGCTGTAAGTTCGAATAGGACTTTTTTGGATGAAAACTTCAACATTTGAGAAATTATCAATAATACTGCGGCACTGCTGTGGTGTTAAAGCTACTCGAAAATCTGGCGGTACTTTACCTTCTTTTATAATCCCTATCTTCATATACTTAAACTTTTTGGAGGTAATTTTCAATAAATTCCCGTACGCATCCTTCGCCACCTTTGTGTTTCAGAATAACATTAGCAATACTTTTAATTTCATTCACAGAGTCAGCCGGGCAAGCTGAAAGACCAATATTTGACATTACTTCTTTGTCGTTAATATCATCTCCAATCATTGCAACTTGATCAAGTGTTAATCCTTTTTCTTCAATCCAAGTATTAAGTACTGATGTTTTTGAATCTCTTCCTACATAGCAATGTTTAACCCCAAGCATTTCTGCTCTCTTCTGAACAATTTCAGCTGAGAAACCTGAGGAAATAATACCGAGCTCAATCGATGATTCACGAAGTTTTAAAATCCCCATTCCATCTTTGGTATTAAATTTTTTAATCTCATCGCCTTTTGCAGTAAAATACATACCGCCGTCGGTCATTACTCCATCAACATCCAAAATGAGAAGTTTTATTTTTTTTATTTTTTGTTTTAATGATGCTTCGAAATAAACTGCTTTAAAGAGTAAAGTATGTAAGTCGATTTCATATTCTTCACAAATAGCTTCAAGGTCAAAGAGACTCAATTCCATCACATGATCAACCTCTAAATCACTTAAGAAATCATTAAAGTTGAGTCCAAATTTGGAACAGATACCTTTTATATTTTGCTCTAATGTCATTTTATTTAATATTTCTCCCAAGACATTTCGCCAAAGGTTCTAGTTCACTATGGAGAGCTTTAAATTCCTCAAAATTTAGCTGTTGTGCGGCATCTGATTTCGCAGTGGATGGATCTGGATGGGTTTCAATGATCAAACCTTCAACACTCATTGCCATACAGGCTTTAGTAAGAGAAGCTACACCATAAGCGTATCCCATAGCATGAGAAGGATCAAGGATAATAGGAAGGTTGGTGTTTTCTTGAAGCCATGCAACGCCACATAAATCCAATGTGAATCTTGTTTTTGTTTCAAAGGTTCTGATTCCTCTTTCACAAAGTATGACGTTTGAATTTCCTCCCGAAAGAATAAATTCTGCAGCTTGTGCAAACTCTTGAAGGGTGGTACCAAAACCTCTTTTAATCATTACTGGCTTTTGTGTTTTTGCGCAAGCCCGCAGTATCCCTTGGTCATACATTGCTTTCGCACCTATTTGAATGATATCAGTGTGCTCAATAATCTCAGCCACATGCGTAGCATCACGAACCTCAGAAATGATAAGATGACCAAACTCATCTCTCATTTTAGAAAGAAGTTCTAGGCCCGCTAAACCCATTCCCTGGAAAGAGTACGGACTTGTTCTCGGCTTATAGCACCCTCCGCGAAGAACGCTAAGATTTAAGCTTTGAAGTAATTCGGATGCCGATCGAATTTGAGCTTCAGATTCTACTGAGCAAGGCCCACCGATAAGTAAAGTGTTTTTGTTTTCTCCACCTATCGACAATTCTTCTTTTAGTTGAATTTCTCTAGTACTATTTTTAAACTTTCTCGAAGAAAGTTGCATATCGTTTTCAAATACCCAATGCTTTTCCGCATAAGCAGATAGTCCATCGTTCAGAGCTTTTACTGAAGCGCTGGTGACAAGGAAATCTGAATCTAAATTTTGGATATGAAATGCACGGTTCTGACGTGCTAAATCTTCTATTTTGTCCGCGGTTGTATTTTTTTTGAGTTCAATAATCATATTTCTCCTTTTATCAGGTGCACAAAATTAACAATTCCAATTGCATTTCCTTTGTCATCTACAACAGGCAGATACATTATTGGAAAAGGACATGATTTAATTTTTAACAGCAATGCGTCGACTGTTGCTTTTCCATTTACAGTAATGGGAGTTCTATTTATTAAATCATCAGATGTGATAGTTCTTGGGGTATCAATTTTACTTAAAAGTGCTTTTCTAATATCAGCACTAGAAACGAGACCCGTAAGTTCATTACTTGTATTCATGATAAGTGCAAATCCCATTTCCCCATCTTCAACACATTGCAAAATTTCTTTTGTTGTTTTCCCTTCCTCAAAGATATGAGGTGCTTCCTTTAGCGGGGTCATAAAGTCTTGAATAATGTATTTTGAATCAATCTCTCTTGAAGTAAGGTTCATTAACGCATTTCCAATGCTTGTCTCATTGAATAAGTAGGAACCGGAAACAGAGGAACTCACTCCCATATTTCTCAGTATAAATGAAACTTCGGCATTGACACCACCATCAACATGTATTGATTTACTTGGAAATATTTTTCTAAATTTTCGAATTTTAGAAAAGTTTTTTTGATCAAATACACCACCACTCTGTCCTGGAACCGTTGCCATAATCAAAATGAAATCCATGGTGGCGTAAGACTCAAATACATCTACACTGGTGGGGGTTGTAATAGCAAGTCCTTTTTTTCCTGTTATTTCAGAAGGTATATTTAACTTATCCTTCAGGTTTTCAAATTGAAAGGTGACATATTCTACGGGGTTTTCTTTCAAAAGAGGGTAGTACTTATTTGGATTCTCTGTGATGATATGAAGATCAATAGGCGTATCACACCATTTCCGAATTTCTTTAATATCCTCAAAAACGGAAAGGTCATCATTACAGTCAACATGTAACAAATCGATCTGATGACTTACAAGGTCTTGAATCACATTTTTTAAGGGTCGTTTTTTATCACTGTATATCGATGCTGAGATTTTCATTTTTCAGAATTTAATGGATGCGGCGTTTGCAATATTTGAAATTTATTATCACAAATTACAAGTTCGCAAGGTTTGGAGTTGAAAACGAAGGCATTTAAATCTTGTTGTATACGTCCTAAAATTTGAAGTTCATTAAAGCTGAGCTTTTCTTTTTCCTCGAAGTCTTTTCTAAGAATAATACGAACTTGATAAATTTCCTTTTTTTCGTCAAGTACAAGTTTTATGTTTTGAGTTCGATCGCCGAGGTAATTTTCTTTTTTCCAATACGCTGCGAAATTTTCAGCTATTTTTTTAGAATCTTCCTGATCATAATAAACTTTTAAGTTTCCATAGTCAATAACATAATCGCCAGTAAGATTACATGAACAGGTCACTGATACTGTAAAGAGAAAAATTGTAAGATTTTTGAGATATAATCGCATCGGTATCGAGAAATTGTTTCAAAAAAAGAGGGGTAAGCTACTTTTATCGCACCGCTACAACCTCATACCTTTGCTACGTTCCCGTCCTGGAGGATTAAGAGGGAGCTGGTCGTAAAAGACTTACCCCTCGCAAATATATTAAGAACTTTCGAATTAGTGGAACAATTAACCTTAGGAAAGTGCTTGATTCAATAAAGCAACCATAGAAAGACAAACGATAAAGAGTTGCGAAGCCGTTTCATCGCTTAAGGTTGTCCCATCATCATCTTCGGTCGAGACTTCAATAGCCATAAATTTGGAAAGTTGTGGTTGGTCAACATATGAGTCAATAACTTCTTCATCGTTATTTTCAAAGTAGGCATCGAGCATTTCGAAATAAGGGTTTTGATGCGCCTCGATTTGGTCTTCAGTAATAGACTTTGGATTAAAACCTTCCTGTTTAAAACATTCACAGATTAGGCAGAAATAATAAACTAAAAGACCTTCAAGCTTTTCGTTTTGATATTCCGTTGGTGCGGTCATTGCGTATTCGAGTAAAATTGATTGCTCGTTCGCAAATTTCTCAAATACTTTTTCAAGAGCTTCGTCGTTTAATTCGTCAATTACGCCAATGGCTTTGTCAATGGATTCCTGTGATATATGATTCATGGCATAAAAGTACAATACTTTTTACTTTCGGCTTTCTTTTTATTTTTGTCCAATGAACGCAATTATTATAGATGTTAGATCAGTTGAAGAATATGAGGTGAGTCATATTAAAGGTTCCGTAAATATCCCGGTGCAAGAAATCACGGCACATGTTGATAGAATTAAATCAATTAAAGAACCTATTGTTTTTTGTTGTAAGTCCGGTCACAGAAGTGGTTTAGCTACTGATTATTTTAAAAACTTAGGTGTTGATTGTTCCAATGGTGGCTCTTGGCTTGATTTAATGTAAAAACATCTAATTGTGTTCGAGCACGTAATTTAGAATCTTAGTCATTAAATGTACCCTATCTCTTCCATAAACATTATGCTTATGCATAGGGTAGGGGAAAAAGTCAATCTGCTTGTCACTTTGAATGAATTTCTGTACCAACTTTAAATTATGCTGCATTACCACAACATCATCAACAGTGCCGTGAATAAGTAGTAAGTTACCTTGTAAATTGTCTGTTTTATTTAATAAAGAAGCTTTTGCGTATCCCTTTTCATTTTCTGTGGGTTGATCCATGTAACGTTCCCCGTACATGATTTCATAATACTTCCAGTCTGTAACGGGGCCACCGGCAACTCCAGTAGTAAATGTACCGGGCTTTCGCAACATAAGAGAGGTTGTCATGAATCCTCCATAAGACCAACCGTGTACTGCCATTCTTTTCGTGTCAACGTACGGTAGCCCCTTTAAAAATTCAACACCAGTAATTTGGTCTTCAATTTCTACGGTTCCTAATTGTCTGTGAATTTGGGACTCAAATGCAAACCCTCTATTTCCTGAACCCCTATTGTCAAGAGTAAAAATAATATAACCTTGCTCCGCCAACCAATGCATCCAAAGACTGGCTCCGTTTAGCCAAGAATTCGTGACTAATTGGGCGTGGGGCCCACCATAAACATAATTTAGAACAGGATATTTTTTTGAGGCATCAAAATTGGATGGTTTAATCATGCGGTAGTAAAGTATATCCCCCGCTTCATTCTCAATTGTCCCAATTTCAGTAGTCCCAATTTGGTAGGCGTCAAGTTTATCTTCTGCATTGATTAAGAGTTTGGCCATTTTGCCATTGCTCGTGTATATTAGGGCTTTTCTTGGTGTTTCTGCATTGCTGTAGGTATCATAATAATAGTTGTTGTTATCACAAATCTTAACGCTGTGTGTGCCTTCTTTTAAAGTTAATAATTTGGATTTTTTATTTTTTACGTTGTAGTCATAGATTAAGGTGTTCATCGGGTTGGGTCCGGTTGCACTGTAGTAAAAGTGTTTTTCATCTTTAGTCAGACCAATTATGTCTTTAACCACAAAATTGTGATCTGAGATTTGGTCAATTAAATTACCATCAAAGTCGTAGTAGTAAAGATTCATAAAACCACCTTTCTCAGACATCCAAATAAAATTATTTTTTGTTTCACAGGGGAAATAGGCTGCGTGTTCAGGTTCGACCCACTTGTCATTCGTTTCCTCCAAAATGGTTTTAACAAATTCACCATTCAAAGCATTATAGACATTTAACCACATATGGTTTTGTCCTCGATTTACTTCAGCCACGAATAAATACTTTTCATCGGGAGTAAAACTAACATTTGTCAAGTAGCCATCTAAATCATTTTTCGTATCAATATATACAGTTGTTCGATTTGAAGTATTAAAAATACCAACCCGCGCTTTTTCTGATTTTTGGCCAGCCATGGGGTATTTGATGCTATTTAATTGACCCGGCGTTTCGTTGAGATCTAGAAGCGGGTAATTGTGCACTTCAGTTTCATCTTTTTCATAAAAAGCAAGATATTTCCCTTTTGAAGACCAAAAAAGTCCATCTGTAATACCAAATTCACTTCTTGCAATAGCTTGACCTGACACTATGTTTTTATTCTTATTTTGTGTAACGGTTATGATATTACTCTCGGCGTCGCGAATCAAAACATTATTATTCATTAAATAAGCGAGTTGGCCACTTTTAGGTTCAAATAACGGTGCACTGGCACTTTCTTCCAAAATATGCAGAGTTTTCCCTGAACGATTTTTTAGGTTTACTTCAAAAAATGAAGACCCATTGTTCATGTGAAAAACATCTTCGTTTATGAATTTCAAAGGATAAAATCCTCTAATATCCTTTTCTAAGATTTCGCTTAATTGTTCCTTTGTCATTAAAATTTGTTCTTTTTGACTTGAAACATTGGACTTGTAGAGCGTTGCCCTGTCTGCACTTAGATACACATATTGAGTTGTATTAGGTAGCCAATTAAATTCGACAACGCGTTGGGGATAGAATGCTCTATATTGCTGCATTACAGCATCTTCTAGAGAAAGCGTTTTCTGCGAATAAACAAAAGGAACAAGATGTGTAAACAATACGAATAGATAATATTTCATGGATATTTTTTGATTTTTAGCGGGTCATTTTAAGGCTAAAATAGAAATAAATTGTTTTTGCAAAAAGATTCTAAATGAATAGAAACCAATATTGTTGTTCTTTCTGTAAAAATTAAGTATCTTTGCACCCCAATTATAAATTAAAATACACATTTATGACATCTTATGAAACTGTTTTCATTTTAACTCCCGTTTTGTCTGAAGATCAGGCGAAGGAAGCAGTCAAGAAGTACGAAAGTGAAATTAAATCTTTTGGTGCTAAAATCAAGCACTCTGAATCATGGGGCCTTAAAAAAATGGCGTATCCTATTCAGAAAAAATCAACTGGTTTTTATTTTCTCTTCGAGTTCGAGGCTACAAACACAACTATTGCTGACTTTGAACTTTTGCTGAAGCGCGACGAAAGAATCCTTCGATTCTTAACCGTGAAAATGAACGCGGACCATTTAGACTATGCAGAAACTAGAAGAAATAAAAAATCAGGTAAGGCAGCTACTGCTGAAGCTTAAACACAAAAATTTTTAATTATGGCAAACGATATTAGATATCTAACTCCGATCAATATTGACATCAAAAAAGAGAAATATTGTCGATTTAAAAAAAGTGGTATAAAGTTCATCGATTATAAAGATCCAGACTTTTTACTCAAGTTATTAAACGAACAAGGGAAAATCCTGCCCAGAAGAATTACTGGAACTTCTGCTAAGTATCAATCTAGAGTGAATAAAGCTATCAAAAGAGCAAGACATCTTGCAATATTGCCATATGTTGGTGATATGTTGAAGTAATCCTCTATAAAACTTAAGTAATGGAAGTTATATTAAAGAAAAACGTAAATAAACTAGGTTTTACAAACGACATCGTTAGCGTTAAGCCTGGTTATGGAAGAAATTTTTTAATCCCTCAGGGATATGCTGTACTTGCAACGGCTAGTGCTAAAAAAGCGCATGCAGAAGTTTTAAAGCAAAAATCACACAAGGAAGAAAAGTTACTCGGTGAGGCGCAAGCAATTGCTGAGAAAATCGGAATGTTAGACATTTCAATTGCAACGAAGGCAGGTGAAAAAGGAAAGATTTTTGGTTCGATAAATACGATTCAATTGTCTGATGCTCTGAAAAAAGCTGGGTTTGAAGTTGATCGAAAATCATTAAAAATTAAAGATGAGCCTATAAGGGAGCTTGGTTCTTACGAAGCTGAGGTAAATCTATATAAAGGCGTTATTCAAATGATGAAGTTTGAAGTAGTTGAAGAATAACAATTTTTTTTAAAAATATTAAAGCCTCTTCGCGGGGCTTTTTTTGTGCACTGATTAATTATGAAATGCTGTGTGGTGTTTTAATAGTGAAAATATTATTTTGAGGTGCGGAATCAATTTCAAATATACCGGATATGTCCTCCGTAATTTTTCGTATAATTCTTAGGTTCAAATTAAGACTCGTAGCATCTTCTGAACCTCGGATATTTTGTGCGTTATCGACTATGAAATTCTCAATTTGTGGGCCATTGAATTTAAACCTTACTGAGCTGTACTTTCTATTAACACTATATTCAAAGCTGAGCTGTTTATCGTCTTGTTCTTCATTGTAATTGTTACAAGCCATCATGATCGTACTCTTCCACAAATGATGCATTTTTGATTCTATTGCAAGAATTTCTGCATTTTCGGGGATATTGTTTGTAATTAGAGTATTATCTAATTTATATTTATAAACCGATACTGTAGAATTTATATTTTGAGATAAATTAATTTTTACCTTTTCAGTATTGTGCTCTTTTTTAGCAAGTTTTGTGAGTTCTTTTACCACCTGTGAGGCCCTTGAGCTTGTTTTTGAAATAGTATCTGAGAAAGATAAAGATTGTTGTACTCTTTTGATGAGGTTTAATAACTCATTCGGACTTTTATGATTCAAAACATACTCAAGTTCTTTTTTTAAAAAGAATTACCATTTAAATAAAGGAAGCTTTGACATTAGGTTATTCGTTTCTTTTTTAGCGACTTCAAGAATTTTCTGATCACCATTAGAGGTAAGGACTCTATCAATAATGTCAACAATTTGAGAGATGTGCTTTGTTTCAATGCCTCTGGTAGTAATTGCTGCAGTTCCAATTCTTATTCCGGAGGTGATAAACGGAGATTCTGTATCAAAAGGAACCATGTTTTTATTCACAGTAATCTCTGCTTTACCCAAAACTTCTTCAGCATTTTTTCCATTGATTCCCTTTGATCTTAAATCAATCAACATACAATGGTTATCCGTTCCACCAGAAACAATATCGTACTTCTTTTCTATAAAAAGTTCTGACATAAGTTTAGCATTTGCTTTTACGCGCTTCATGTAAAGTTTGTATTCGGGGGTCATTGCTTCGCCAAAGGCAACAGCTTTTGCACCAATTACATGTTCAAGCGGTCCGCCCTGCGTGCCCGGGAATACAGCTGCATCGAGGAGCGCGCCCATTGACTTTAGATTTCCGTTTTTCCATCTAAGTCCAAAGGGGTTTTTGATGTTTTCACGCATCATAATAATTCCACCTCTAGGGCCTCTCAATGTTTTGTGCGTTGTTGAAGTGATAATGTGACAATAATCCAATGGATCGTTAAGTAAGTCTGTTGCGATCAATCCAGAAGGATGTGAAATATCAGCGAGGATGAGGGCGCCAATTTCATCGGCAACTTTTCGAATTCTTGCGTAATCCCAATCTCTGGAATAAGCTGATGCACCGCAAATAATTAGTTTCGGTTTTTCCTTTCTTGCAATTTTTTCAAGTGAATCATAATCGATTAAGCCTGAGTTTTTTTCGACACCGTAGAAATATGGATCATATAGTTTTCCTGAGAAATTTACTGGAGAACCATGTGTGAGATGTCCACCATGTGAAAGATCAAATCCTAAAATTTTATCTCCAGGGTTAAGACAAGCAAGAAATACTGCAGCATTGGCTTGAGCTCCCGAGTGTGGCTGAACATTTGCCCATGAAGCTTTAAATAATTCACAAAGTCTATCTATGGCAAGTTGTTCTATTTTATCGACAACATCACAGCCACCGTAATATCTTTTTCCTGGTAGTCCTTCGGCATACTTGTTCGTTAAAACACTTCCCATGGCAGAAATTACTTCTTGACTTGCATAGTTTTCAGATGCAATAAGTTCTAAGCCATTAGTTTGTCGGGTCTTCTCTTCCTCGATTAACGAGAAGATTTTTTCATCTCTCAATTTTATAGGGATTTTGGGTTGTTTATTTCATGTATTTTCTGAAGCCCTTCTCGAAGCTCGGTATCGGGCTTATATTTCGTTAATTTAAACAACTTTTCTGAACTTCCAACTCTTCTTTCTACCTCATAGTCATAACGCTTTTTAGGAGCATCAAGGTATGTAATTTTAGAGGTGGCATTGGTAATACTCTTAATTTCACTAGCGAGCTCTGAAATACACCATTCTGATTCATTGGCTATATTAACGATGTGAGAACCTTTAATTCCAATCAGCTTGCAACATGCCTCGATAGTATCTTCGATGTATGTGAAATCTCTTGTTTGCTCTCCACTTCCAAAAACAGTAATGTCCTCTCCTTCTTCGCACTGCTGAAAGAATCTAGGGACCACCATTCTGTTATCCTGATTCCACCCGTAAACGTTAAAGAATCGAATTGAAATTACATTTATCCCTCGCTCCTCATGATGCGACGCCAGGTATATTTCGTTGTATCTTTTCGCCATTGCGTAAGACGTTCTCGGGTCTACCAAAACTTCTTCGGTAAGCGCATTTTTAACAATAGCCGAATGGCTATATATACCACTGGTTGATGCGTAGAGAATGTATTTAACGTTGTTTGTTTCTGATGCTTCAACTACGTTACGTGTACCTATTACCTCGACATCCATAGTTTCAACTGGATTGTCAGCAACGATATCGACGCCAAGTACTGCAGCAAGATGAAAGATAACATCACACGCTTTAGATGCCTCTAGAACAAGTTGTTTGCTTCTTACATCTCCTTTAAAAAATGTTATTTTGGAAAAGGTATCTTTGTCAAGTTTGTTTCCTCTCAATAGAGAGTCAAGTACAACAACTTCATGTCCTTCATTAATAAGCTTTCTAGATAAGTTACTACCTATAAATCCTGCACCTCCGGTTACTAATATCTTCATTGCTTAGGGTTCTTATTAACTTATACAAATATCAACAATTTCGAATCAAAGGAAGCTAAAAATATATCTTAATTGAAAAAAATGTTGAAAACTTACCTAAATCTATACAAAGTCTTGAAGACGGATGAACGATGCCTGATTGTGGGTCACGTTAATTTAATTCGTTAAAAGTAAGCGTGAATTTCACCTTGTTTAATTCGCTAGAGCAGTTTAACATAGCGTTGTGATCATCCACTATAGTCTTAATAATATTCAATTTTAATTTAACTGAGTTATCAAGTTTTTCATTAAATCTTTGTTGTAATAGTTTTTCACTGAATAAATTACTTTTTATTTCTTCTACATTACAATAAATAACAACACCGAATTCTACCCCATTCTCAAAAGATTTAAAGGAAATAAGTGGCGTTGCTTTAAAAACTACGTTCTCCATTATTAAGCTTAAAATATTTGACCAAAGTTGTATGGTTTGGAAATCAAATGCGAAAATGTTCAAACCTTTATTTATATTGAAATTTAGTTCAACTTCAGGATATTGTAATCTGATATGTTGTTGTAAGCCATAGAATGTAGTTTCTAATTTTATTTTTTTCTTCTCTTTTTTTTCTTCAGAAAGAACTAAAGATTTTAAGTTTGAAATCGAATTATTTGTTTTCTTACTCATCTCAATAAGAGAATGATTAAATCCATAAATAGAATTAATGTCATGAAGTAAATCTAAAGTGTAAGACGGATCCTTGATATGAACGAGGTCTATAAAATCAGTATCCGATTTAAGATTCAGTTTGGCAAGTTGTTGAATAACATGAGGCTCGAAATTTAAGTTCAAGGTCTTTATTTTTGACTTTATCTCTTCAATGTTTTCCGTTCTGGTAATTCGGTCGCTACTTATTCTTTCATCTTTTAATGGCGCAATTCTAGGGAAGATATAGCTTAAATCGTTTTTATTAAAAGGATTTTCAGATTGGATTTGAATAATTCGATTCATCAAAAATAGGATCGCCTCACTTCCAGCCTTGATTGAGGCTAATGGCGTATTCATTTCGTGTGCGATAATCGCGGCAATTTCGCCAATAATAACTTTTTTTTCTTGGTCTACTATTTTATGATTTAAGTCAATATTTTCTTTTGACTTAATTTGAATTTCATTTTCGAGATTTGAATTTAAGGATAAGACCTCTTTTTGCAGGTTTTCTTTTATTTCTTGTTCTTGTAAACGACTGTAATGTGATTCAAGAAGGGATGCAATCATATTGAAAATGTATAAATGCCTTTTGTTAAAAAAATTCGTTTTTGGATGTTCAGAATCTATAACTCCAATTACTTTTTTCTTGTAAAAAACTGGAACAGCAAGTTCAGATCTTCTGTCTTGGTCATCTACGATATACTGTTCATTTTTTCTTGTATCATCAACCAATTTATGAACGCCATTTAAAGCAACGGAGCCTACGATACCTTCTCCAACTTCAATCTCTATAGGTTCATGAATCGCTAAATAATCAATGTTTTTTGGGCCGAATGCCGCCCGCTGAATAAGTTTGTTTTTATCAAAATCTACCATGTAGATTACGCAGTCAACTAATTTTAACTGTGAAATAATATTTTTTGTAATCTTCCATAGCGCATCATAAATAGTTAGTGAATCATTAAGTTCTCTTGAGAAAAATGAAATGATTTTTTCACTTTCAAGGGCCATCTCTAACTCGTTTGTTCTTATATTGACTAAAGATTCCAGCGTTTTAGTTTTGTCTTCGAGTTGATTGATTTTTTTTCGAAACTTTAAAGATTTAAGATCTTTTTCTTGTTTTTCCTTCTTGTGTTTCTCCCTAAAGCTGTGATGCTTTTTAATTGATTCTAGCGATTTTTCAAATTCATTTAAATACTCATACGAGATTGATATTTCTTTGTTTATCTCAGCCAGGTGATCATCATTAATGTTACTCGACTTAGCGATGAATTGATTTAATAAGTCAACACTCGATCGATATTCTTTTTGATCGTTTAATATTCTTGCTTGAATGATTTTATTGTGTGTACAAATGTGTTGAAGTTCTATTTCTGAACAAAATTCATTACTCATTTCTAATGAAGTATTTGCTTTTTCAAACTCTTTTAGTCTGTAATAAGTTTCTGCGATATTTGAAGTTACTATTGCACGTTGTCTTAGATTTTGTAAAGGAGTATTTTCAAGGCTTTTGTTGAAATATTCTAAAGCTTTTTCGAGTTTATTGAGGCTCAGATAACTATCTCCAGTATTAATTAGAGATGCCGTATATTCAGTTGCGTTACCAACTTCTTTTCGTAGTTCTAAACTTTTAAGGTTCATCTCAAGTCTGCTCTCATGATCATCAAAATAATCGTAGATGTATCCGAGTGTATTATATGCTGCGGCTTCATTCTTCTTGTCCCTGTATTTTATAAAGATAGGAAGTGCGTGGTTTACATATTCGAAAGAGAGGCCATGAATACCTAGAAAAAAACCAGAAAATGATTGTAATAAATATGCCTTTGCAATGGATAGCTCGTCTTTGCTACTTTTTGCCTCTGCTAAAAGATCTCGACCAATGTCAAAAGTACGCTCCGGCTCTTTGAGAACAAGAAGTATTGCTTCTTCAAATTTATGATTTATTTTTTTTGCAATACTTGACATAATTTGACACTTCAAATGTAAGTAAACTAAAATACTTTAAGAGTAACGTTGAATATTTATGAGTTTGTGCGTAGTTTTTTGATATGTTTCATTCCAAATTCCTGCTTCAGTAAGCAGGTCTTTTTTAACGTGACCTGAAGCGTGAATGATATCGCCGTTTGGACCGAGAATTCCAACATGTATGATGATTCCTTTTTCATTTTCAAAAAAAGCTAAATCACCCTCCATTTTATCTTTGAAAGTTACCGATATTCCTTTTTGCGCCTGTTGTGAAGCATCACGGGGAATTTCTATTTTAATAAGTCTAAACAATATTTGAGTTAATCCAGAACAGTCTATTCCTGAGGGTGTTTTTCCTCCCCACAAATAAGGCGTATTTAAATAACTTTCTGCGAATTCCCAAAGGGTCTGCTCTCTTGACACGATAGACTCGGTTTTAAACTGATATTTACCAATGTTAAAACATGAATTTATTCCAATAAAGCTACCTCGTGGAATGAAGTTCTTTTCGTTATGAAAATTTAAAACAAGCTCTCTTGCTGATGAGTAGGTATAATTCGCGAGCCAATTTTTATATTCCGAAAGCTCAAGTGAAAAGAGTTGTTTCGGATCCATGTAACCAAGATATCCGTCTTTAGCTGTTTTAATTAATGTCCAGTTTTTATTGAGATTTTTAATCTCTATTGGTTCTCCAAATAGAAGTTGGGATACAATTTCACTTTGGTCCATTGGGCCTTTTCTTAAAGGCGCACTGGCGACAAAACAGAAAGCATATTTATCTTCGTGTGAAATCAAATCAAAGGTATTTAATTGCTTCAAATTTAAAAATTGAATGACTTATATTGACTACTTTCGTGTCAAGATATGAACAAGATTATTTTAGTAACAAACGACGATGGTATTTTTGCGAAGGGTATAGCTTCACTTGTTTCTGTTGCAAGTTCATTCGGAACGGTATTAGTAGTTGCTCCAAATAAACCGCAATCAGGAATGGGTCATGCAATCACAATCGCGGATCCTTTGCGCCTGTCACCTTACAATGGATTTGAAGACATAGAGGCCTACAGTTGTTCTGGAACTCCCGTGGATTGCGTGAAGTTAGGGATATTTGAGGTCTTAAAATCTAAGCCAGATCTTATTTTATCCGGGATAAATCATGGAGAAAATTCATCTACCAATGTTTTGTATTCAGGAACCATGTCTGCTGCCATTGAAGGGGCAATGGAAGGCGTTCCTTCAATTGGGTTTTCTTTGGCTGATTTTAATTCAGATGCAGATTTTTCTGCAACTCAGCATGTTGCCAATAATCTAATACCCAAAGTTCTTGAGCAAGGATTACCGGAAAATACGGCTTTAAATGTGAATGTGCCCAAATTAAGGACTGATGAATTAAAAGGAATTAAAGTTTGCACCCAAGCACATGCCTATTGGGAAGATAAGTTTGATTCAAGGGTAGATCAGTTTGGAAGGCCTTACTACTGGTTAACGGGTAAGTTTTCCGATAAGGACCAAAGAGATGATACTGACTTGTATTATTTAAAAAAAGGTTTCGCTACAGTTGTCCCAACGCACTTTGATCTTACAAATTATGCTGTTTTAAATGAATTAAACCATCTTGATAATGAACGAGAATTTTAATAAATATTTACTACTGGGTACACTTATCGGTGTTGTAACACCTATTTTATTTTTACCTATTCTTATTTATCTATTATCGATATCACAAGGCCTTAGTTTTGATATGGTTTGGGAGCAGATTTTAAACAATAATATGAATACCAGTAAATACCTTTCTTTAGCGATGATTACTAATCTAATTTGGTTTTATTACTTTTTGAATCGAGAGATGTATCACCATACAAGGGGAGTAATACTAGGTATGATTTGCTTTGCACCTTATATGATTTACATCTATTTTATTCAATAAATGAAAAAGGTTTTTGTTCTTGTTGGTGAGGCTTCAGGAGACTTGCATGCCTCCAACCTTATAAAAGAAGCTAATGCCCTTGATACTTCGTTATCATGGCAAGGTTGGGGAGGCGATTTGATGGCAGGGAAGGGGGTAGTTGTAAAAAAACATATTCGAGAACTGTCATTTATGGGATTTTTAGAGGTGTTATTGAATATCCGAACTATTCTAAATAATTTTAAATTATGTAAGTTGCACATTGAGGCTTTTAATCCTGATGTCCTTCTTCTAGTTGATTATCCGGGATTTAATCTAAGAATAGCGAAGTGGGCGAAAAAAAAGGGAATACCCGTAGTTTATTACATTTCACCTCAAATCTGGGCCTGGAAGGCATCACGAATTAAAATCATAAAAGAAACAGTAGATAAAATGTATTGTATTCTTCCCTTTGAAAAGGCTTACTACCAAAAAGAAGATTTCAGTGTTTCCTATTTCGGTCATCCTCTTATTGATGCAAAATACAATTATGAAGAAGAAAAGCAATTAATGTCTCAAGATAATCAAAGGGTCATCGCTATTTTACCAGGAAGTAGAGAGCAAGAAATTAGCCGTAAATTGGATTTGATGTTATGTGCGGTCAGTAAATACAATGCTTTTAGAATAGTTGTGGCTTGTGCTCCGAATTTACCTTCTTCATATTATGAAAGCTATAAGGAAAAATATCCCCAGGCTGAATTTGTTTTCGGTAAAACATACGACTTGCTTTCCATTGCTGATTTTGCAGTAGTTACCTCTGGAACTGCCACATTAGAAACAGCAATATTTAAAGTGCCTCAGGTTGTTTGTTATAAAAGTTCATACCTATCCTACAGGATTGCGAAATGGTTGGTGAATATCAAATATATTTCATTAGTTAATCTTATTATGGATAGAGAGGTTGTTACCGAATTGATCCAAGAGGATGTCAGTATTCTAAAAATACAAAGGGAGTTAGATGCTTTAATATTTGATCATCCTTATCGCGAGAAAATGCTTTCGATTTACGACGAAATGCTTCTGCTTCTCGGTAGCGAAGGTTGTAGTAAAAAAATTGCACAAGATTTGCTAGGTTATTATTCGAAATGAACTGTTTAAAATTTCTTGTATTTTTAGTTCTTAGTCATGCGTACATTGCTAACGCACAAAACCTAAGAGTGAAAGTTTTCTCTCAAGACTATTTTAGTATCTTGAATACGCAAGCCGTTCACGGCGATTATCAGATACACGGTCAGGAGGGTTTCATTTCTGAACTAAAAGAAGGTGAGTCTCTGCGATTGCAGATTAATTCTTCACAACAACTCCATTTAACAAAAAACGGAGAATTCCTCGGTTTATATGACACTCTTTTTTTACATCAGTCTAGTCATCATGATTATTTGCAATTCAAACCTCAAGGAAGTAAATTAATCAAACAAAGGCAGTACGAAGGCGATTTCGAAGTTACAGTTCAAGAAGGGTACTTACATTTATTGAATTTGGTATTCATAGAGTCATATTTGGAAGGCGTGCTCTCTGCTGAGGCAGGTGTAAGATGTCCAAAAGAATATTATAAAATTCAAGCTATTATTAGTAGGACCTTTGCAAATAACAATATTCATAAACATAAATCAGAAGGGTTCTTTCTGTGCGACGCCGTTCATTGTCAAGCTTATTATGGTCGTTATGATGGAGAATCAAATGCTATAATAAATGGCGTGAAAGAAACATATGGGCTGATATTAGTGGATTCAATGGGTAACTCATTCCCTACTTTTTTCTCTGCCAATTGCGGCGGACAGTCTGCTGAAACGGATCAAGTTTGGAATGTATCCCTACCTAATTATGAATCACGGCCAGATACATTCTGCATTCATACCAGACAGGCGCATTGGGAAAAATATATAACACGGAAAGAGTTCTTTGAATTTCTTTCTAAAAAATTCTTTTTTGATTTAAATGATGATGTGCTCGTTTCACGTGCATTGAATTTTAAACAAAAGCAGAGACAAACATTTTTTATACATCCTTCATTGGGTATTCCATTAAGGGATATGAGAGCAGCCTTTAAATTGCGCTCTACTTTCTTTAGTTGTGAGCCTGTTGGAGATAAAGTATTATTTAAGGGTAAGGGCTTTGGACATGGGATAGGATTATGCCAAGAGGGTGCAATGCAAATGGTTGATCAGGGCATTTCTTATAATAAAATCCTTAGCTTTTATTTTAAAGAAGCAAAACTATCAAGGATTAACTTTCTTATTAATCATTGGTGATTACGAAAATATCCTCATCTTTTCGTTTAAAGAATTTTTCTTGACGCGCGTAGGCCTCGAGATAATCTAATTCTTTGATTTTTTCTAGATCTAATCGTGTTTTTTGTAATTTAATCTTCATATCATCATTTTGACCTTTAAGCTGGTCTAATTTATCCTTTTGTTTAAAAATGTAAAAGATGTCATTATCATCTAGAAAAACTAAATAAGTTGCAAATACAATGAAGGTTAGTAAGAATTTATTTTTAAGAAGGGATGCTATCTTTTTCACATTCAAATATAACAACTTAGTACATTGTTTAAAGCTCCGAATACATTGCTTATTAATGTACCATTGTTAATTATTCTTCTTTGCAGTTGTTGTACTTCGTTTTCATGAAGCCAAGAAATGCTCGGTCATATTCGAAAACTTCTTGAAGACTCGTTAAAAGTTCACAAGCTTCTGAGTTCGACTGACGCAATTCCGTTAACGTAACGGCGCTTAGCATTGCCCCATACTTCAATGCTTTGAGATCTGTTTCGGTCATTTTATTGAAGTCTGATTCAGACATGTTTTTAAGATTTTCAATTTCAGTTTTCCAGATACTATTTGCAGTTCGCGCATCTTTTGTGGCTAGTCTTATGGGAGCCTCAAATAAACGAATTGCTGTTGGTTGCATAGTGATGACCGCATAATTTTCGCATCCTTCTATTAATAAGTCTAATAATTCAGTTCTTTTCTCCTTATCAGTGCCGCTGTACATAGAAAAATAACCATCTTCTTCTTCGAGATTGAATAATAAGTAATTATCCAATAAATCATTTTGAAACTTATTGAGCCACATTTTATGGATTTTCTGATTGAATATACCATTAAGGTCCAGTTCAATAGCGGAAGCAATTGAATTTATTGTTTCTTCATAAGGGTCAGTGACTACTGGATCATTAAGTTCTTTTCTGTAAATCCCATAGTATCCTTTGGCTAGAAATATGTGGGGGGTGGGATCATTTACATAATCTGATTTTACCAAATAGGCATCGGCCTTTTTGACAAGCTTTAAAAAATTACTATCAGCATGGATTTGTGTAAGCTCGTCTAGGTTATTTGCGGCCGTTACAACAGCCTCTTGTTCGTAACCGACTTCATCCTCTTCGATTTCAGTTTCTCCACTTTTTAGAACTACTTCATAAGTATAACTTACTGTAAGTTCAACATCGTAATTTCCAACAGTTTTGAATTCGATTTTAATATTTTCAGCGTTTGCATTACCATCTACGAAATCCCAATCTTTTCCTTCTCGTCCTGATATGAGCCAAGTTGTAACATCTCGTTTCGAACCATCATTTTTAAAAATTGAGTTGAACTCTATCGTTGGTTTTTCATTGTTCTCTGCATCAAGGAAAATGAGGTTTTTTGATACTTTTAAATTGAGAGAAGGCGTTGGTGTTTGGGCAATCGTATTAAACGTTATTATTTGAATGCCAATAGAGATTATAAGTAGTGTAGATTTCATAGTTGAGAAGTTCAATTCAATTATTATGCCGAAAATACAAGATTATTCGTGACTTTGTATTAACAGGTTTAAAATTTCCTGTGCAGCTTTAGATATTTTTGTTCCTGGGCCATAAATACCGAATACACCACAGTCATTTAAAAAATCGTAATCTTTTTGAGGGATTACACCTCCAACAATAACCATTATGTCTTTTCGATTCATTTGGTCAAGTGCATTAATAACCTCTGGCACCAATGTTTTATGCCCTGCTGCTAAGGAGGAAATTCCTAAAACATGGACGTCATTTTCTACTGCCTGTTTTGCAGCTTCAGCCGGAGTTTGAAATAAAGGACCAATATCTACATCGAAACCAATATCTGCAAATGAACTCGCTATGATTTTCGCACCTCTATCGTGTCCATCTTGTCCCATCTTTACAATCATTATTCTAGGTCGTCTTCCTTCAAGATTTAAAAATGTGTTAACGCGTTCTTTGGCTAATTTAAAATCATCATCCATTGCTACTTCTTTTGAATAAACACCGCTTATTGATTGGATCTTTGCAGTATATCTTTTGTACACTTTTTCGAGAGCATAGGATATTTCTCCTAACGTACATCGCGCCTCAGCGCATGCTATCGAAAGTTCAAGCAAATTTCCGTTTTGTTCTCTTGCCACTTTTTCTAAAGCTCGGAGCCGCTCATGAACTAAGTCATTATCTCTTGTCTCTTTAATTTTTTTAAGTTTTTTCAATTGAGACAAACGAACTTGCTGGTTGTCAACATCTAAAATATCAATCTCCTTATTTTCATCATTTGGGAAAAGGTTCAAGCCAATTATATGATCTTTTCCTGAATCAATTCGTGCTTGTTTTTTAGCTGCAGCCTCTTCAATTCTTAACTTGGGTATTCCTGTCTCAATGGCCTTTGCCATTCCGCCTAAAGACTCAATCTCTTGAATAAGTTTTGAGGCCTCATCAAGTAAATCTCCGGTAATTTTTTCAACGAAATAGCTATTATGATAAGGGTCGATAAAAGAGGTTAAACCAATTTCTTTTTGAAGAAATAACTGCGTATTCCGTGCAATTCTCGCTGAGAAGTCCGTTGGTAATGCAATCGCCTCATCTAGTGCGTTAGTGTGTAAGGATTGTGTTCCTCCTAATGTTGCAGAAAGTGCTTCGATGCAAGTTCTTGTAATATTATTAAAAGGATCTTGCTCAGTTAAAGACCATCCAGAAGTTTGGCAATGCGTTCGTAATGACATCGATTTTGAGTTCTCAGGATCAAATTCTTTAATTAGTGATGCCCAAAGAAGCCTTCCGGCACGTAGCTTCGCAATTTCCATATGGTAGTTCATTCCAATGGCCCAAAAGAAACTGAGTCTCGGTGCAAATTGATCTATTTTTAGACCTGCTTTTATTCCTGTTCGAACATATTCCAAACCATCTGCTATTGTGTAGGCCAGTTCTAAAGAAGCTGTAGCACCCGCCTCATGCATATGATAACCAGAGATCGATATAGAATTAAATTTCGGCATATGCTCTGAGGTATATTTGAATATATCCGAGATAATACGCATTGAAGGGCTTGGTGGGTATATATATGTGTTACGCACCATAAATTCTTTTAGAATATCATTCTGAATTGTGCCTGAAAGATCTTTCTTAGAAACTCCAGATTCTTTAGCTGCTGCAATATAGAAGGCCATGATTGGAAGGACAGCTCCATTCATAGTCATCGAAACAGACATCTCATTTAATGGAATTTCATTGAAGAGTGTTTTCATATCATCGATAGTATCGATTGCCACACCGGCCTTTCCAACATCACCTTGTACGCGTTCATGGTCTGAGTCATAACCCCTGTGAGTTGCCAAGTCAAAAGCGACGGATAATCCTTTTTGACCAGCTTTTAAATTCCTTTTGTAAAAAGCATTTGAGTCTTCAGCCGTTGAGAAACCGGCATACTGACGTATAGTCCAAGGTCGACTCGTATACATTGAATTATACGGCCCTCCTAAATATGGAGGTATACCGGATACGAATTTTGTATGGTTGAGTGCTTTAGTATCATCATTTGTATAACTAGACTTGAATTTGATTTTTTCGGCAGTTTCAAAAATATCGAATTGAGCCGAAGTATTGTTTTTAGAGTTAAAGTCCGCAGCTGTGATGGAGTTGTACTTTTTCGACTTATCCATTTTGATGTTTTTCATAAATTAAATAATCGAATCCTAAATATTTTGGAATATCTGCCCAAAGTACATTCTCGTCTTTTTCAATGGGAAATACGTTAATGCCGATAAGTTCTTTCTCTCCTTGCTCAAAGGCACTAAGTTTTTGTTCACGCGTGCAAGCAACTGATTTAGAAAGCATTTCGTTTACTTCGTTATCCGATTTTTCATTAAATGCAAGAAATTGATTCCACGAATTAATTATCAGATGTTCTGTTATTTTTTCAATTAGAAAAGAACCGCTAAGCGGATCATTTACCTTAGTTAGAAAAGATTCTTCCTTCAGAATATGAGAGATATTAATAGCTAAACGTCGATAAAACCAATTTTCATTCAGATTCGTATAGGCCAGTGGCGAGTGAACTAATAATGAATTTGCCCCTCCGCTGATGGCTGAAATACTTTCAGTAGTCTGACGTAGAATATTAGTATCCGTATCTATTATGGACTTATTCGTCCAGCCAGAGCGGGCTAAAATGGAAAGGTTATCAACAGATTTATTATTTAACTTTAGTAAATGACTCCACAGCCATTTTAAAGCTCTAACTTTAGCAATCTCAATGAAAAAATCCGAACCAATACCAATGTCAAATTGAATACGATTAACATTACTAATATTTGTTATCAAGTTTTCTGAAAAGTGCAGGGCTTTACTTAATTGGTCCGAAGCTTTCGCTCCTATTTGTTCCAAATGGAAAAGATTAACGACAAGATTGAAGTCTGAATCAATAAGGGCTGGAATATCAATACAATCAATGGGGTCAACGGAGATTGAAAATGTTTTTTTATCTGAATCATCAACGAATTGATTAAGATTTAAAAGTTGTTCAGTGGATTTTAAGTTGACAACAATACGTATGAAATTCAAGTGAATATCATTCAATAAAAGGGACCAATTAATAGATTTTTCCTGAAGGTCAAGGTATAATAAATTGACTCCTTGTTCTAGGCATTGCAATGCTAATTTATTAGCTTTTTTCTCATCTTTTACAAGTATGTTTGCCGCAATCTGCCAATCATTTATTTTGTTAGATTTAAAAGTGTTGAAATTTTGGTTTTGCGATTTATCATTAGCATCAAAACTTAGCCCTTCAATTTCATTAAAGTATAACGCTGTTTTTTTAGATTTCTTTTCGTCCTTAATTTTTTTTCGCCAAGCGTCAAGGTCTGGAAGGTCAAAATTATTTAGTTTTAAAGTCATAACGATTTGCTCTTTCAAAGATAGCGTAAATGATTTTATTCACCATAATAAGGAAATGAAAATGATACTAAGCTATAGGAAGTCGTTATTACTTATGGATTCGTTATTCTTTCAATAGGTATAGTTATCTGTGAGTGAATTATTTATTCTATACATAAGGATGGGGATGTTATGGGTTCATTAGCCAAGTTAATAACAGGTGACCGCAAATCTGATTTAACCATTCATCCTCGTATTTCTTTATGATTTTTAAATCTTAGTGTTACTTTCTAAATGTTTCTGCGTTAGATAAATATAAGGTGTTCCTGCAAGTACATTTTATAACCATGTCAAACTAGAAAACAAAGTACTATGTCCAGAACCTCACTGTATCACCAGAGTCACAACCGCATTCAGTCAGAATTAGAAATTATTGAAAAAGCGAAAGTCAATCCGCGTCATTTTTCACCCTTGTATAATGAATACTACGAAAGTATATTTAGGTATGTTATCAAAAGAACAAATGATAAAGATGTGGCATGTGATGTAACCTCAAATGTTTTTGTTAAAGCGATTACTAATATTTCAAAATATGAATATCGGGGTGTTCCATTTTCATCATGGTTATTTCGTATTGCCAAAAGCGAGGTTTATCAATCTTTTCGAGATCAGAAAGCAAAGCGCACAGTTAGTTTGGATAAAATAGCTGTGGTTAAAGTTCTTGATGAACTAGAGCTAGATGGCTTAGATGAACATAAAGAAAAGTTAACAACGGCTCTCCGAAAACTTAAAGAAAAAGACCTTTCTTTAATAGAGATGCGCTATTTCGAAAAACGCTCATACCGTAAAATTGGTGAAATTATTAATGTAACGGAAAACAATGCAAAGGTTAAGACATTTAGAGCATTACAAAAACTTAAAATTTTATTTAAAGAATAGGTGTATGATAAAAATTTTATTCAATCAAAAAGAACTTAGCTCAAATGAGATTAGAAGGACGCGTGACTTCGATTTAGTTCTTAGAAGAGTTCAAGCGCAACGCGATTTTTGGAAAAACCCCTGGTTCTTTGGAACTATTGGTTTTGCATCAATATTATCCTTTTTACTTCTTATTTAGAGGTTTTGAATTATTAATTATGTTTTTTAAGCTTTGAGGATTTGATAATTACTTCTCATTTCGCAAATAATTATTTTTTGGGATTAAAAGAATATTCATTTTCTGTTTCACGATTTTTTTTCATGTTGTCTCTTTACGTGCAGCATTCAAGAAATTTTACAGATTACGTGGATGGTTTAAGTTCAAATTATGCTGATCCAACCTTCCTATCGTCTGAAGATGCTCATTTTTCAAATTCGTATTCTCCTGTTTCAAGTGGAGAAAAAATAGTAATTTTAATCAAAACAATGCTTTCAATCATATGAATGTGGTCATCATAAGAAACATATCCAAAAAATATTTCGGAAGATAGGGCTTAAAGAAGTGCCTAAGGTCACAGGTAAATATAAGTGTTAACCATTTTCATTTTTATTATAAAGCGAGTTTTCACTCGCATTTTTTATACATTTACATATGTACTATTTATTAAGAAAAATACTTTTTTCTTTCGACCCTGAAAAGGTGCATCATTTCACAATGGATTCCTTATCCTCACTTCTGAAAATTCCACCTCTTAGAGGTCTCTTTAAGGCATTATTTGTAGTAAATGATCCTATTTTAGAGACTGAAATTTTCGGCCTTAAATTTAAAAATCCTGTAGGTCTTGCCGCTGGATTCGATAAAAACGCAAAATACATTAATGAATTGTCATATTGTGGTTTTGGTTTTATTGAAGTTGGAACATTAACACCACGGTCTCAGGATGGCAATCCCAGAAAACGTCTTTTTCGGCTTAAAGAAGATCATGGAATAATAAATAGAATGGGTTTCAATAATGAAGGTGTTGAGATGGCGATCGAGCACCTAAAGAAAGTAAGAAAGAATGGTGTTTTAGTTGGCGGAAATATCGGTAAAAATAAAACTACACCGAATGAAGATGCTGTTAATGATTATTTGGAATGTTTTGAAAGTCTGTTTGCCTATGTTGATTATTTTGTGGTCAATGTTTCTTCTCCAAACACGCCAAATCTAAGAGCTCTTCAGGAAAAAGAGCCTTTAGAAAAACTCTTGAAGATCCTAGTTTCGAAGAATCTGAGCTACAACGAACCGAAGCCAATATTATTAAAAATCGCACCAGATCTTTCGAATCATCAACTCGATGATATTATCTCTTTGTTTTCAACTACGAAAATTGATGGTATAATTGCTACAAATACAACAATATCCCGCGATAATCTTCAAACAGATACTAAAAAAGTTGAAACTATTGGAGATGGGGGCTTATCTGGTATTCCCCTTCAAGAAAGGTCTACAGCGGTGATTCAATATATTTCTAAACATTCTAATGGATCAATTCCTTTAATTGGCGTTGGTGGTATACATTCTGCTCAAGCTGCGATTGAAAAACTTGAGGCAGGAGCCTCTTTGATTCAACTCTACACAGGATTTGTGTATGAGGGTCCATCAGCTATTAAGCGTATCAATAAGGCAATAATTCAACACCGTAAAAATGTCTGAAACATCGCTTAAACTAATTGAATGTCCCAGAGATGGAATGCAGAGTTTGCATACTTTCATACCCACTGAACTAAAGATTTCCTATATTAATCTTCTTTTGAAGTGCGGGTTTGACACATTGGATATGGGGAGCTTTGTTTCACCAAAAATCATTCCTCAACTTAATGATACAGCGGAGGTTTTAAATAATATAGATTTCAATTCTGATACAAAGCTATTAACTATTGTTGCCAGTCGAGAGGGAGCAAAAAAGGCTATCAAATTTGATAGTATTAATTACTTGGGTTATCCTTTTTCTATTTCTGAAACTTTTCAGCAAAGAAATATCAACAAGAGTATGGATGAATCTGTGATTTTATTAGATGAACTTTACAATCTTGTTGTTCCTAAATCGAAAGAATTGGTTTTGTATTTGTCTATGGGATTCGGAAATCCATATGGCGATACTTGGTCTGAAGACTTGGTTGAGTCATGGGTCGATAAATTAAATGCTAATTTCTCACCCTCAATCATTGCCATATCTGATACCGTGGGATGTGCCTCTCCTTCTCAAGTAGAGCAGTTGTTCAAAAGACTGAATAAAACCTTTCCTGAAATTGAATTCGGTGCACATTTGCATGTGCTTCCTCATAATGTGGATGCATTGTCTTCAGCGGCATTTAAAGGAGGATGTAGAAGATTTGATAGTGTTATTAAAGGCTATGGAGGATGCCCTATGGCAGAGGATGATTTAACTGGGAATATGCCGACAGAGCTGTTGTTGGAATGGATGAATAAGAATCAATTAGTTCATAATATAGACAGAAATGCTTTTAATAGTGCTTTAGAATTATCCGTTAAGGTATTTGAATCAAATTCATAGTTTATGCTCAACCTACGAAATGCTTTCTCACTTCTTTTATTGTTTGTCTTGGTGAATTGTGGAGGAGAAGAAAAAGTTGAAAGTATTCTACCTGTCAAGGAAAAAGAATTGATCGTGAAACAGGACTCAGTTCAGCAAATCAATTTTAGTGATATTTTATTGACAGAGTTGGCTTTGTTTCCAAAAGAGGTCAATTCTGACTCTGATCTTATGGATACGTTATTTTTACCGATTCATCAAAACTTGTATGACGGGTTCGCCTTATTTTGTAAATTCAAGGCAGGAAATAAAACATTTATTTTCGATAGAAACATTGAAGGCACATTATTCCAAATGAATAAATTTAATGGAGCAATTGTATTTAAGGATTCTACAACAACAACTTATCCTGATATAATGCTTCGTTTTCAGGAGAATTATAATTCAAACGAAAGATATTATTACAATTGTTGGTTTTCATATGACAAAGGACGCTCAAAATACTCCTTTAGGACCTGTTATTCGATAAATATGCAAGCAAAGGATAATGACTTTATGCGAGATGCATATATTTCAGAGGCTGTGACTAAAGATCTTCGAATTGAGACGGATATAGAGGTTCTTAAACTTCTCACAGAAAAAGAATATTTTTAATGAAGTTCTTTATTGACACCGATTCCGAATAAAGCAAAATCATATTTGGCAGGATCTTCTTTATCTAACTCCCTTAATTTAGCAATAAGCTCCTCATTCGTCTTCCAATCATTTTGTTTTCGCTTTATGAGTCTTAGATTTCTGGCGACATTTCCGGTGTGAATATCAAGAGGAATATATAACTCGTTTTGCGGTATCTCTGTCCATAATCCAAAATCCACCCCCTTTTCATTACTACGGACCATCCAGCGCAGAAACATAACAAGTCTTTTACAGGCTGAATTTTTAAGTGGATTTGAAATGTGCTTTTCACTTCTAGATTGGTGTGTGGTTTTTAGGAAAACAGATCTAAAGTTTACGATTCGGGACTTAAGATTAGATTCTGTCGGATACATATTAAATGCGCCCTCGAGACCTTCATGATTTTGATATAAGTTTTTAAGACTATTGCAAAAAAAGTTTAGATCAATACCGTTAAAAGTTCTATGAACGAAAGGGAGGGCTTTTGATTCTTTATAATTCATAATGAATTCGTGTGGATCATTTCCAAATAAATCCATTAATCGTTCACCACTATTGAGTATACTAAGTCTATTTCCCCATGCTATTGTGGCTAGAAGGAAAGCTGAAATTTCTATATCTTCTTTCTTACTAAACCGATGGGGAATACGTATTGGATCCTGATCAATAAAACTAGGGTTTTCGTACTGATTTGCCTTGAAATCAAGGTATTCTTTGAGTTCCGATTGGTTCATTTAATCGATGAATTTCCCATCCATCATTGTGAGTGATCTATCAGCCATTTTAGCTAAATATTTGTTGTGGGTTACAATCACAAAAGTTTGATTGAACTCCTCTCTTAGTTGAAAAAAAAGTTCGTGTAACTCCTGAGAATTCTTGGTATCTAGATTACCAGATGGTTCATCTCCAAAAATGATTTTTGGCCTGTTAAATAGAGCACGACAGACTGCTGCTCGTTGTTGTTCACCGCCAGAAAGTTCTGAAGGTTTGTGATTGATACGATCTTTAAGACCTATTTTTTCAAGGAGCATAATAGCTCTTTCTTTAGCTTCTTTTTTTGCATCACCTCTAATTAATCCTGGGAGCATGACGTTTTCGTAGGCTGTAAATTCAGGTAATAATTGATGAAATTGAAATATAAAACCAATTTCTTTATTTCTAAATACCGAAAGTGCATTCTTTTTTAGTTCAAAAGGATTTACCCCATTCATTTTAAGCCTTCCTGAACTCGGTTGGTCTAATGTTCCTAGTATTTGAAGTAAAGTTGTTTTTCCTGCACCAGAGGAACCAACAATAGAGACAATTTCCTTTCGTGACACTGAAAAATTGACTCCATCTAGAATGGTCAAATCACCGTATTTTTTAGTTATGTCCTTAGCTTCAAGAATCATTTTTTGAGTTTCAATTGATGCCCCATTTTATCTCTTTTAGTTTTGAGATATTCCTCGTTATGTTGGTTGCTTTCAATTTCTAGTGCGATATTTTCAACAATTTCTAGTCCATAGCCCACAAGACCTGTTCGCTTTTTCGGATTATTAGACATCAATTTAATTTTAGTCACATCTAACGCTCTTAAAATTTGAGCACCAATACCATAATCTCTTTGATCAGGTTTAAAACCAAGCTTTACGTTTGCGTCAAATGTATCAAAACCTTCTTCTTGTAATTTGTATGCCTTCAGCTTATTCACAAGACCGATTCCTCTACCTTCTTGATTCATGTATACAACAACACCTTTGCCTTCTTTCTCAATCATTTGCATAGCTGTATTTAATTGTGGTCCACAATCACATCTGCAAGAACCAAATATATCACCAGTAATGCAAGAGGAGTGCACCCTAACAAGGACCGGTTCGTCTTGTTTCCATTCACCTTTTACCAATGCAAGATGGTCTTGATCGTTACTCGTGTCCTTGAAGGCATGAAGCTGGAATTTACCAAGTTCTGTCGGCATTTTCACATCAACAGTCCTTTCTATCAAAGACTCATTTCTCATGCGATATTTTATAAGGTCTTCAATTGAGATGATTTTTAAATCAAATTTATTTGCGATTTCAATGAGCTGCGGTAATCTAGCCATCGTTCCGTCTTCGTTAAGGATTTCGACAATCACTCCTGCTTCTTCATAGCCTGCTAGCCTCGAAAGATCTACTGCAGCCTCTGTATGACCTGCTCTTCTCAATACACCACCATTTCTTGCCCGAAGCGGGAAAATATGTCCAGGTTTACCTAATTCCTCAGGTCTAGTTTTAGGATCTATCATGGCTAAAACAGTTTTTGAACGATCACTAGCACTTATTCCCGTTGTACAGCCGTGGCCTACAAGATCAATACTGATTGTAAATGGCGTTTCGTAAGCCGCTGAGTTATTTTTGACCATGAGCTCCAAGCCTAATTTATCGCATCGGTCTGAGCTGATTGGAGCACAAATAAGCCCTCTTCCGTGGGTTGCCATGAAGTTTATGACTTCTGGTGTTGCATTGCGAGCTGCTGTAAGAAAATCACCTTCATTTTCACGATTTTCATCATCCACAACGATTATAACGCTACCATTCTTAATGGCTTCAACAGCTTCTTCAATCGTATTAAGTTTTACTTCCATGGTATTTAAAATCTAATTTTAAATTTACTTAACGGGTATTGCTTTGAGCGTTTCAATGTAATATCTCCAAAATTTTTGAACAGATGAAATTTGAACTTTTTCGTCTGGTGAATGGGCAGCTCGAATATTTGGTCCAAATGAAATCATGTCAACGTCTGGTAAGTGAGTTCCTAAAATACCACATTCCAAACCGGCGTGACATGCTTTGACTTGAGGGTTTTCGTTAAAGAGTTTCTTGTATAAATCTTCCATTATCGTCAAGATATCTGAATTGGGGTTTGGTTCCCATCCCGGATAATCGCCTGATTGTGCAACGGCGCAACCCATATTTTCAAATGCACTTTTAATAGTCATAGCAATCTCATCTTTTGTCGATTCAACGCTACTTCTTTGTAATGATTGTGTAATGAAAACACCTTCGCTTATTAGAACCCTTGCAAGGCTAGAGGAAGTTTCAACCAATCCTTTAATGTCCGGGCTCATTCTGTATACACCATTTTGCAGTGAACAAAGCGTATTTAAAATCTTTTTGCTATCCACCTCAGAGACTACATTTCCTTCATTAGCGATTTCAGAAATTTCAATCGAAATATTCCCTTCGATACTTTTATATTCTGAGACTAATACTTGTTTCTGAACGTTAAACTCATTTTGTATTTGTGATAATTCACTTGCTGTGCTAAATGAAGCAGTTGCTTCTCTTGGAATGGCATTTCGTAACCCACCGCCATCAAAGTCATTAATGTAAATTGCATTTTTTTGTGCAAGGTTCCAAAGTATTCTTGCCATCCACTTATTTGCATTTCCTCTTCCTGAATCAATATCCATACCTGAATGACCACCAAGTAAACCTTTAATCTCTATTCTAAAACTCGTTACATTTTTTGGCGTCTCAACTTTTTCATAGTTGTATGTGGTGTTGGTGTCAATACCTCCGGCACATCCAATAGAAAGTTCGTCATCATCTTCAGTATCAAGGTTTAAGAGTATTTCACCTTGGAATAAACTTCCGTCCATCTCTTTAGCCCCGGTCATACCTGTTTCTTCATCAATTGTGAATAAAGCCTCAATTGGGGGATGCTCAATGTCATTTGAAGAAAGTGTCGCCATTATTGTTGCCACACCTATGCCATTGTCGGCACCGAGTGTTGTTCCTTCCGCATCAATCCAATCTCCTTGAACCCGCATTTTTATGCCTTCCTTATCGAAATCAAATATGGTGTCACCATTTTTCTGGTGAACCATGTCTAAATGAGACTGAAGAATAACCTTTTTACGGTTTTCCATACCCGGACTTGCTGGTTTTTTAATTACAACGTTTCCAATCTCATCTTTGATGGTTTCTAAATTTAATTCTCTGCCAAAATTCATTATGAATTCTATGACGCGTTCTTCTTTCTTAGAAGGTCTAGGAACAGCATTTAAATCTGCAAAGTGATTCCAAAGTGCTTTGGGTTCTTGATTTCTAACTAACATTATTAAGGGAATTTAGGATATTGTTTAAAATTAGGATCTCTTTTCTCAAGGAATGCATTTCTTCCTTCGATAGCTTCATCGGTCATGTAAGCAAGACGAGTTGCTTCCCCGGCAAATACTTGTTGCCCGACTAATCCATCATCAATAAGATTAAAAGCAAATTTAGACATCTTAATGGCAGTAGGACTCTTTTTAAGTATTTCTTGCCCCCACTCAAATGCCGTTTGCTCCAATTCATCATGGGGGACAACTTTGTTCACCATACCCATCTCAAATGCTTCCTGAGCTGAATAACTAGCACCTAGGAAAAAAATTTCTCTCGCACGCTTTTGACCAACTTGTTTTGCAAGGTAAGCAGATCCAAAACCTCCATCAAAACTAGCAACATCAACATCAGTTTGCTTGAAAATAGCATGTTCTTTAGAGGCTACGGTTAAATCACAAACAACATGAAGACTATGTCCGCCACCAACAGCCCAACCTGGTACTACGGCAATCACTACTTTGTTCATAAAACGAATTTGTCTTTGAACATCAAGAATGTTGAATTTACTTACGCCATCGGTTCCTTTGTAACCCCGAGGAGCTCTAACGCGCTGGTCACCTCCCGAACAAAATGCCCATCCACTATCTTTTGGAGATGGACCTTCTCCGGAAATTAAAACAACACCTATTTCTTGACTTTCGTGACAGATAATTAGTGCATCCAACATTTCATCTACTGTTTTTGGACGAAAAGCATTTCTTACTTCTGGTCTATTGAATGCAATGCGCGCAACACCATCGGAATACTTGAAGGTAATGTCTTCATAGGATTTAATTGAGGTCCAATTTATTTCTGTCATAGCTTGTGTCGTTTATGCAAAAATAACAACATCAAATGAAAGGAAAGGTTTATAATGATGTTTTGTTTTTTCAATCAAAAATGGGAATTCTAATGAAATTCAATTTCATCAATAAAAGTCCAAGGGGTATGACCTTCGCCTGGAAATCCTTTAGGTATTTCCTTGTAAGCGCTAATTTTAAATCGAAGCTTCCGAATACGCTGATTTATTTTGATTTCGGTTTGTTCGTTTTTAATTGTGCTCTTCGCGAATAATTTCTCTCTTTTACGACTTGATTTATAGATCTCGAGTTCATTCGGTAGATAGATCCAAGAACCGTTGGATTTCAAGAAGCTAAAATTCACGGTCTTTATTTTTTTCTTTTTCTCAAATTCAATTTCAAAAACAATATTGTCCGAATCAAATCCAATCCATTCATGACCTCTCCACGGCCGCATGCCATATTGACCATCGGTGAGTATGCTTTGAGTATAATTATATTGCGGATTTGGTGCTGTTTCAAATGTAATTTTTGCTCCGAGTCCTAGATGATTTTTTAGCGTTACTTTGGAAGTAATATTGTTTTTTAAATTTTTAAAAGTTATCGTAGTTTTTACAGTATTTTCTTTTTTAGCCTGCACATCGAAGAAATGGTTGGCTTTTAAGGTGAAACTTTTATTTTTTGAGATACCATCTTCACTAATATTGGTTTGAAAAACATCAGAAGAGTCCTTCGAATTTACTTTTATACGAATCCCTTTTTCGAAACCAATAAAATCAATAGATGGCTCTAGGCTTGAGTTACTGTAATTCACTTCCAATATATCCAGTAAGGGGAAGTGGTATGTGTAGAGCATTTTCGAAAAGGATTTGAACGCCGGTTTATCTGTGCACCATAAACTCTGACTGAGAGCTATTGCTCTAGGATAGGCCATATACTCAAGTTGATTCATGTCGGGAATGTATTCTGTCCAGAGGTTGGCTTGTCCACCAAGAATAAAACTTGCCTCGGTTGAATTTAGCCCCGATGGAATTGGATTGAAATTATATACTTTTTCTAAAGAAGTATATCCTCCAATAGCCAAAGGCTCACTTTTAGATTTGCTTTGATAATGATCAAAATAGCAATGAGACCCTGGGGTCATTACGACGTAATGCGATTTTTTAGCAGCTTTAATTCCTCCTTGCATTCCGCGCCATGACATAACAGCTGCATTTGGTGATAGACCACCTTCTAATATTTCATCCCAGCCAAGGAGTTTTTTGTTTTTCTTCAAAAGAAAGCGATCAATACGTTTTGTGAAGTAAGACTGAAGCTCTTTCTCATTCAAAAGAGTCTTATCTTGTATTCTTTTTTGACAGTTTATACAATGCTCCCAATTCGTTTTTGGAGCCTCATCTCCGCCGATATGCACATAATCTCCTGGGAATAATTCAGTAATCTCCTCCAATATAGTTTCTAGGAAAACAAAGGTTTCTTCTTTTGTACAGTAGATATTATCAAATACACCCCAGACTCCTGGTACACTTTGTTTTTTTTGATTGCAAGAATATTCTGGGTATGCTGCAAGCGCAGCACTACTGTGTCCTGGCATTTCAATTTCAGGGACAATCGTTATATAGCGTTCTTGTGCATATTTAACAACCTCTTTTACCTCTTCTTGGGTGTAATAACCTCCATGAATGGTGTTATCATATTGTCTAGGTTCACTTGTGAAATGATTGATGATTGTGCTATCCCTCCAAGCACCAATTGATGTTAGTTTAGGAAACGCCTTGATCTCTATTCTCCAACCTTGGTCATCCGTTAAATGCCAATGAAATATATTGAGCTTATAAAAAGCCATGATATCAAGATATTTTTTAAGTTCTGCAACTGTAAAAAAATGTCTTGAAACATCTAAATGTAAACCGCGCCATTCGAATTTGGGGTAATCCTGAATAAATGCTTTGGGTATATATTTGATATCCTCCTCCGTCTGAATCAATTGAATAAAAGACTCAAGGGCATAAAACAATGATTTTTCATTCGAATATGATATGAAGACATAATCATTTATGGCAATGGAATAAAAGTCTTTAGGTACGTTTTTGAGTTTTCTCAATCGAATAAATGCTTTTCCTCTACTGTCAATGGTTTTTAACGCGTGAATTTTTTCTAAAAGTGTATCCAGTTGAGCGATCATATGCTCAGGAAATGCTTCTTTATTAAGGCTTATCTTTTTAGGTAAATACAGATTTCCTTTTGCTCTTTTGTAAACAACAGGGCTGGGTAGAACAGGGGAAATGTCTTTTATTTGGGCGTAATAACAACTGCCAGGAATCATAATAAAGAATAATACTAGAGCTCGAAATAAAATAAGATTCATAGAAGCGAATTTAAGCAATACTCACTTAACTTGTTTGTATATTTTCACATCGAATGGTACATGATTTATATTTATCTTTGCCCAAACTTAATTTAATGACAATTTCAAATAACATATTAGAGACAATCGGTAATACACCAATGGTGAAATTAAATAAAATCACAAGTGATATTGATGCTCTAGTATTGGCGAAAGTTGAATTTTTTAATCCAGGAAGTTCAGTTAAAGATAGAATGGCTGTAAAAATGGTTGAAGATGCGGAGGCTGATGGCCGTCTTAAGCCTGGAGGAACTATTGTTGAGGGAACTTCCGGTAATACTGGAATGGGTTTGGCTTTGGCAGCAATAATCAAGGGTTATAAACTTATTTGTGTGTCAACAGATAAACAATCGAAAGAAAAATTTGATATCCTTAGAGCTGTCGGTGCAGAGGTAATTGTTTGCCCAACAGATGTGGATCCTAAAGATCCACGCTCCTATTATTCAACATCTAAACGAATCTCTGAAGAAACTCCGAATTCTTGGTATGTAAATCAATATGACAATCCATCAAATGCAATAGCACATTATGAACAAACAGGTCCTGAAATTTGGGATCAAACGGATGGAAAGATCACTCATTTTGTAGTTGGTGTGGGAACAGGAGGTACAATCTCAGGAGTGGGTAAATATTTGAAAGAAAAAAACCCAAAAATTAAAATATGGGGTATAGATACCTATGGCTCAGTTTTCAAAAAATATCATGAAACAGGAATCTTTGATGAGAATGAGATTTACTCATACATAACAGAGGGTATAGGAGAAGATATCCTTCCTGAAAATGTTGATTTTGACGTTATTGATGGCTTTGAAAAAGTAACGGATAAGGATGCTGCAGTATATACAAGAAGAATGGCTCGTGAAGAGGGCATATTTGCGGGAAATTCCTGTGGTGCAGCAGTAAAAGGACTTTTACAGCTTAAGAAACAATTCAAAAAGAAGGATGTTGTTGTCGTTTTACTTCATGATTCTGGCAGCAGGTATGTAGGTAAAATGTATAATGATGATTGGATGCGAGAGAGAGGATTTTTAGATGAAGCATATTTAACGGCTAAAGATTTGGTTAAAAACCATGAGGATCAACCCCTTGTTTCCGTTTTTGCAGAGGAGCTTGTGTCGCATGCGATTGCGAAGATGAGAAAGTTTGGGATTTCACAAATTCCAGTCATGAAGGACAATGTTTTTGTTGGATCCATTGATGATAGCGCCATTTATCAAACCCTTGTTGATAAACCTGAGTTAAGAGATGCGCCAATTTCATCAATAATGGGACCCGCATTTCCTGTGGTTAAAAGTGGAACGCATATTGAAGAGTTGTGTAAGCTTATCAATAAAAATACACCTGCGGTTTTAGTGGAGTCAAATGGAGGAAAGAAACATATCATTACGCGCTATGATATTATTTCAGCCATGTCATAAATGGACACGATACGTTTTAGGGATCAACTGGATCGTGATGTATTGATCAAGCGAAAACCAAAAAGAATAATTTCTCTTGTACCGTCAATAACTGAACTTTTATATTTTTTGGGTTTTAAGGATGAAGTTATTGCAATTACCAAATTTTGTGTCCATCCTCAAGAGTGGTTTGAGACGAAAGGGAGAATAGGAGGGACTAAGAGTTTGAAAATCCAAAATATAATAGACCTTAAACCTGACTTAGTCATTGGCAATAAAGAAGAAAATTCAAAAGAGGATATTTCTTTATTAGAAAAAAAAGTCCCTGTCTGGATGAGTGATATAAGTTCATTCGACGATGCTTTGGATTTTATAAAGCGTTTAGGTAGCGTTCTGAATAAGGAAGCATTATGCGACGATTTGGTTCGGGCATTAAATAGTGCCTTTGAAAGATTGAAAGATTTGGGTAAAAAACGAACAGCTATTTATTTTATTTGGAATAATCCAGCTTACATTGCAGGTAGCGGAACATTTATAAGTGGAATGCTGGAAAAAATTGGATTTATAAATGCATGTAAAGAATCTCGCTATCCTGCTACTGATAAATTACCTATTTTGAATCCAGAATTTGTATTTTTAAGTTCGGAACCCTATCCTTTTGAAGAAAAACATCGGAGATATTATCAGCAATGCTACCCAAATGCTAAAATACTTTTGGTAGACGGCGAGATGTTTTCTTGGTATGGTTCGAGAATGCTGAAAGCAACTGATTATTTTGAATCGAAATTTAGAAATATAGAATGACCTCAATTGTTTTTTATGATGGTGCCTGTCCGTTATGTTCAAGAGTTGTTCGTTTCGTACTAAAGCATGAAAGAGACAAGACTTTAAAGTTTGCAAAGCTTCAAGGGGCATTCGCTAAAAATTTCCTTTCGGAAAAAGGAATCAACGCTTTGGATTTAAGCACTTTTTATTTATTTAGAAAAGGCACTTTGTATTCCAAGTCTACAGCAGCACTTTATCTGGTTTTCTATTTGAAATGGTACTTTTTGCCGATTTCTATATTTTGGATAGTACCGCGTTTTATTCGTGATTTCATATATAATACAATCGCTAAAAATCGATATAAAATATTTAAAGAATTGTGTGAAATAGGAGCGCTAGATAAAGACAGATCTCTAGACTTATGATTTAAGATTTAAAAGGTCTTGTTTTATTCTTTCAAGTTTTGTGACTACCATTTGTTTGGCGTCATATATTTGGCTTATATCTTTTGATTTCATGGCCTGTTTTGCTCCATCAAGTGTGTAAAGTTTTACCTTAACAAGCGCATAAATTTTATTTATTTTTTCAATCTCTTTGACTGCGTAAAGTCTGTTTCCTTTTTTGTTGCGTTTTGAAACTTTTAGCTCAAATTCCTTTTCCCAAAAACGTAGAAGTGAGGCGTTTACTTGAAGCAAATCAGCTACTTCGCCAATGCTATAATAGAGTTTCGTAAGCTGTTGTGTATCAATAACTGGCACAGTAATAATTAAATTATTATCGAAAATAGTTATAATTTCGCAGTTCTTACATCCATTTTAATGTCTAAAAATATTTTTTTTTCATTGTTTATTTCTTTTTTCTCGAGCAATATAATAGCTCAGGTATCTTTAGATTCAATATCTGAACCTGCCGATTCCAGTGGTGTTTTAGACGAATTGATAGATCAGAAATCAGATGCGGTTATAAAATATGCTAAACAGTTTATGGGGGTCCCTTACGTTTGGGGCGGTATGAGTCCGTCAGGTTTTGATTGTTCTGGCTTTATAAATTATGTTTTTCGTGGATTTGGCTTTGGTTTAACTCGCACTAGCTACGGTTTAGCGGAGTTAGGTACAACTGTTTCATTAAAGGATCTACAACCTGGTGATCTTATGTTTTTTAAAGCACGAAATTTGAATTCAAGACAAGTCGGTCATGTGGCGTTAGTTGTCGATACTACTGACGGAATAATTCAGTTCATACATGCGGCGAGAAACGGTATTCGAATAGATACCTTCAATAATCATAGTTACTACGTCCCAAGATATATTAAATCAAAGCGTTTAGATTATGTTGGGTTTTAATCAATATTATTCATGAAATCAGTCTCTTTTTCAAAAAAACAATGGCTTTTTGTTTTTTTGGCAGGTTTGTTTATTACCAATGCTGTTACTGCCGAGCTCATCAGTAATAAGCTCATAGAGATTCCTCTTTCATTTGATTTGTTCGGTAATCAATTTGGCCCTTTTGTGACAATAGTTGGTATTCTTCCTTGGCCCGTAGTTTTTTTATTGACAGATTTATTAAATGAATTTTACGGCTATAAAGCTGTTCGTAAGCTTAGCTGGATTACTGCAATTTTAATTGCATATTGTTTTCTGGTTGTTGGTCTTTCAATGGACATACCTGCAGTCGAAATTCCTGGCTCAAATTTATCTGATGATGCTGCTTTTAATAAGGTTTTTGGACAAGCACAAATGGTAATAGTTGGAAGTATATGTGCATTCTTGGTATCTCAAATATTAGATGCTTCTCTTTTTTCTTGGATTAAATCGAAAACAGGTGAACGTTTCATTTGGTTAAGAAGCACAGGCAGTACTTTGGTATCTCAACTTATTGATTCATATATTGTACTTTATATCGGATTTGTACTCCCAGGAACACTTTCCTTTAATGACTTCATGGCTATTGCACCTACAAACTATGTGCTGAAGATTGTGATTGCCATTTTGCTAACACCTTTGATTTATCTAGGACACTTTATCATTCGAAGATTTGTTCTTCGCTAGAATGCCGACTCTCTGTTCAGTTTATGCCAAATCAAGTAGATAAGGGCAACGAGACTCATAACAATACCTAACAAGAACACATTTGATAAAGATTGTACGGTATTGTCATAGGTGAAAATTGTGGATAACGATCCTATCATAATTCCAACCTCTAAAGCAATAAATATAGTACCCGCACCGACTCCTCTTCGACTAATATGCGATAAATCAGCAGTCCAGGCAAATAGTGTTGGACTAGATACTCCTGTGGCGAGGCCAAAGATGATTGCAGCTAATATAAATGAATTGTAAGAATTCACTCTAGAAAGTAAAATCATGGAGATACATAAAAGGAATACGCCAATGATCATTGTTTCTCGTCTTCCAATTTTATCAGATAGGGAAGATGCAAATAGCCTAACAAAGATTGTTGAAACTACATAAAAGCCGAAAAAGAATCCTTTATTTTCGATATTTAAGAAACCCGAAATTTCGGGTGTCAAGACAAATATCATTCCAGTACAGATGGTTGTTAAAAACATAACGATTGCGGCTGGAGTAACTGAAGGCTCCAGAACATCATTCCATTTGACTTTCAATTGGCTCCCATCGAATTTTTGTGGATTTGGCAATGTTTCTTCAACCTTAATTAGGAACAAGCCAGATAGAAGTGAAGTGGCACCAGAAATCATAAACAACGCATCCATTCCAAAGTGAATGCCAATCCATGAGCCAGAAAACTGTCCAACGCCAAAGCCTAGAGAAATAAAAGTGCCCCATAGCCCCATTGCTCGCCCTCTTTTTTCAGCGGGTATTATATCCGTTAGTAATGCAGTACTACCTGTTGGTGTAAATCCTGCGCTGAAGCCATGAAGAAACCTCAATCCGAGAAAAAATAAAATGGAATATGAAAACGGATAACTCCATGAAATCAAAACTGAAAATAGAATACCGATATAAATTACTTTTTTTCTACCGATCGTATCCGTGAGTTTGCCTGAAAATGGTCTAGATATCGCCGCGGATATCGTAAAAAGGGTTATTACAAGCCCTTTTTTATCTGCACCTCCCAGACTGGTTATAAAATCATTAAGCTCTGGTAAAATTAGGTTGAAGCTGGTCATGAAAAAAAACATGGAAAATGTCAGTAGCCAAAAATTCTTTCCATAGTTCAATGTCATGCCGCAAATGTATAGGTTTAACGGAAACAGAACATCTATTTCGTTTCTTTGTTTATTACTATATGAAATTATACATATTTGGAATTACTGTTTTGTTAGCGTGCTCTTGCAGTGGTCAGGTTAAGGATGATAATGTTTACAATGGTAGAGCGTTACCAGAAAATATTTGTAGAGTCGTTAAAGACGGAGCCACAGAACGACCGTTCACAGGCGAATTTTGGAACCATAAAGAAGAAGGGGTGTACATTTGTGTAGCTTGTGATAACCCATTATTTACGAGTGATCATAAATATGCTTCTGGCTCAGGATGGCCGAGTTATTACGATGTTCTTAACGATGGTAATGTACTTAAAAAAGAGGACTACAGTTTGGGTATGAGAAGAATTGAAATTCAATGTTCAAGTTGTTGGGCTCATTTGGGTCATCTTTTTAATGATGGACCAAAACCTACAGGTATGAGATATTGCGTAAATTCGGCATCATTAAAATTTAAAGCGAAGAAAATGTAATGAAAATATCCACAGCTACTTTTGGAGCCGGTTGTTTTTGGTGTGCTGAAGCCTGTTTTTCTGAATTAATAGGTGTTATTTCTGTGAAGTCAGGATTTACGGGTGGGCATACCGAAAAACCAACATACGAGGAAGTTTGTTCTGGTGCTACAGGACATGTTGAGGTTGCTCAAATTATTTTTGATTCAGAAAATCTATCCTTTCAAGACCTTCTTAAAGTTTTTTGGTTTATTCATGACCCGACGCAGTTAAATAGACAAGGTAATGATATTGGAACCCACTACAGAAGTGCTATTTTTTATCATGATGCGCAACAAAAAAAACAAGCCCTTGCATTTAAAGAAATGCTTAACACCCAAGATGTCTGGGATGACCCAGTTGTTACTGAAATTACAAGGTTTACGGAGTTTCATCCTGCTGGGTCTTACCATGATGATTATCTAAAAAACAACCCGAATAACATTTACTGTCAAACGGTTGTAAGACCAAAACTCGATAAATTTAGACAAGTATTTACCTCAAATCTTAAATGATTTATACGGTCTCAGGTGCTAGCCTAAGGACAATGCCGTCTATTTCTTTTGTCAGCTGAATTTGACAGCCTAGTCTGCTTTCGTCCCGAACAAAAAAGGCTTGGTCAAGCATATCTAATTCGTTGTCATTTTGAATAGGGAGTGAAGTTTGCGACTCGAGATAGCATTGACAGGTCGCACACATTGCCATACCACCGCATTCACCGATTACAGGTAAATCATAAGATTTACATAGTTCCATTATATTCATAGACATATCAGTTGGTCCTACTAATGAATGTTTCACATCGTTTCTATCAATAATATACACCGTAATATCACTTGTATTCATGTCAGTTATAAATGGTTAATATGTTGTTGCCGTTAAAACTTGTTGCATACTGCATAAGTCCATAGTCCGAGCCATTGATGGGACTTCCATCGAAGAGCGAAAAGTTGGCTCCGCTGCACGAATCAATTAGAACTAAGAAGTTGTCATCATCTGGATAAAGCGGTAATTCGCATTCGGCATTTGGATCAGCAGGGGAGTGCCTATCAAAAGCAATAAACTCATCTAGAGATCGTCTATATACAATTATCCCCCTAGAGCCTCCAATAACGTATGCATATCCACCTACGCCTGAAAGCGAATAATAACTAGGAAGATTTAAATCAACACTCTGATTAAAAGGTACGTAAGGCACGGGATGTGTATTTTGTTTTACACATGATCCACTCATGAAGAATAAGGAGATTACGAATAAGATTTGTAATTTCATTTCTCAAAGTTACCCAAACTTGAGGAAAAGAGTTTCCATAACGCTTGTTATTTTAATTTATCTTGCACTGTATGGATGCGCCTGTAGTTCTCAAACTACATCTCACAATGAATTTAAATTAACGAAAAAACACTTCGTAAAGAGCGAAAAAGGTAACGTGAAAAAAAGAAGTATTTCGTAAAAAATTTAATCGTCACCGAAAAAATCAAAGTAAATTAAATCGAAAAATTATTCGTGAAAGTGACAAGTGATCTAAGAGTTAAAAACGAAGTTATTAAACTGACATTAAAGTTTTCGGTTTTACTTTCGATCTATGTTTTTTTATTTTCTACATAGCTTTTCGCATTGGTTTTTTCATTTGATATTTTAATATACTTTAAAAAAGTAGCTTCATTGGAAGTAATTTTAATTTCTTTGTCTTGTTAGGGCTGAATATAAAATGCTTACTTCTCCGCTTTGAGTCTGAACTCGCCAAGGTAGAAGGATTGAAAGTGTTTGTGACTTTTTCTTTTCAACGGAAAAAGTAGGGTTGTCTGTCTATTTTTTAGCAGAGGTGAGAATCATAGCAAATACTGATAAAATCCCGATTATTTTTTTAGTAAACGACCTAATTTGATAATTTAACAAACGACAACTGCGACATTAGGGAGGCCACTTTTTTCGTTTTTGATAAACGGAATGATGACTGGAAGTACTCTAAATATCATTAGTATTTATCAATAATTATTGATTAAAACTTTAATATCTCATTTTGTAAATTGATACGGGATTAGGTATTGAGTGTTTCGATTTTTAAGGATTTTTCTTCCCATTCTTCAAGTAGGTCACTGGCTTCTATTGATTTTTCGGCATGCTCAAAGTAGATTGTTTTTTTTTCAATTTCGGACAAATTATCATCATTTTGAATACTAAGTTCGAGTTTTTTTATGGTGGCTTCAGTCTCCTCTATTTTTCTTTCAATACGCTTAATTTCTTTTTCTAGTCTCTTCTGCTCTCTATTTAAGGTTTTGACAGAAACTTCTTTTTTTTCTAGTTTTGATGATTTTGGTCTACTCTCAGATGGCTCTTTCTCCTCTTGAATAGATTTTAGGTATGCTTGCACGTCGTCAAAGTGAATACGAACTTTTTTGTTCTTAATATCCCAAATTCTATTTGTCAAGCCTTGCAGGAAATCACGATCATGTGAAACAACTACAAATGTCCCTTCATATGACAGAAGGGCCTGTTTTAAAACATTTTTTGAGGCAATATCGAGGTGATTCGTAGGTTCGTCAAGTATTAAGAAGTTTGATGGGCTTAATAATAATTGGCAGAGGGCTAATCTTGTTTTTTCGCCACCTGATAGTGATGATACTTTTTTTGTTATGTCATCTTGTGAAAATAAAAAAGAACCTAAGATGCTTCTTAGTTTTGTCCGGATATCGCCTTTTGCAACATCATCTACTGTTTCAAATACTGTTTTCGTTTTATCTAATTGATCTGCTTGGTCTTGAGCAAAGTACGTAATGTTGACATTGTGACCAATGTTTATTTCTCCCTCATAATCCGTTTCTCCGTTGATGCACTTTAAAAGTGTCGATTTTCCAGTCCCATTAGCACCAAGCAATGCGATTTTTTCTCCACGGCCTATAGTCATAGAAAGCCGATTTAAAATATGTTTATCGCCATAGTTCTTTTGTAAGTTTTCTATTTCGAGTACTTTTTTACCTGGTTGAATACTTAAAGGAAATTGAATTCTAATTGAGCCTTCATTGGAATTTTCAACTTCAATGATTTCTGTTTTTTCTAGTTTTTTAATAAGTGATTGAGCAAAGGCCGCTTTGCTACTTTTTGCTCGAAACTTTGAGATGAGTCTTTCAGTCTGTTTAATATCTTTTTCTTGTTGCTTTTTTTCATTAAAACGAATTATATTTTCTTCTTCTCGTTTGATTTTATATTTAGAAAATGCGTAGGGAAAATCAAAAACCTTTTTTACGCTTATTTCTAATGTTCGTTTTGTAATGGCATCGAGGAATAATCTGTCGTGACTTATAATGATAACAATCCCTTCAAATTTGACTAAAAATTTTTCTAGCCAACTAATTGAGATTATATCAAGGTGATTCGTCGGTTCATCTAATAGTAGGATATCCGGTTTGTTAACAAGAATTCTTGCCAGTTCTAATCTCATTTTCCATCCTCCCGAAAATTCACTAACTGGTTTAATAAAGTCACTTTGTGCAAAACCAAGACCTTTAAGAGTGGTTTCAATTTTTTCTACCCATTTATATCCTTCTAATAAATCGAGCTCTTCATTTAAGTCATTTAATTCGTCAAGCATTTCTAAATAGCTTTCTGACTCATAGTCTGTTCTCGTCGTGAGCTCTGAATTGATTTGATCAAGTCTATTTTGAATTCTATTTAGATTTTTATTTGAGTTTAAGAGATAGTTTCTAAGTACTTCTTCTGAATTAAAATGAAGTTCTTGTTTAAGATAACCAATACTATATTCCTTAGGAATGATAATTTTTCCTTCCGAGGGATTTAATTCTTTTGATATTAGTTTGAGCAAGGTTGATTTGCCAGCACCGTTTTTTCCAACGAGTCCAATTTTATCACCCTTATTCATTTGAACCTTTATATTTTCAAATAGGTATCCTTGAGGTAAAAAGTAACTAACTTGATCGAATTGAATCATTGTATGGTGGGCGTTTTGTTAAAGGCTCTTAATTTTTGGTAAAAAAGAACAAAAGTACGGAAAAGGTGTTTATATTAGAACTTTAAAAGAGTTAGAAAGTTATGGGAAGACCACCAACAAGACCGGCGCGATTGCGAAATGGATTTTATGTAGAAGTAAAGTCTCAGGGTTCTTCGGCTATATTAGTGAGAAGAGATACCAAGGAACAAATGATAATTGCGGCTGAAGATTATGCTAGAACAAAAATGGTAAAGATCAAAGGAGAAATGCGTGATGATAAATGGGTTGGCGTGTAGTTTATGATTTTTAAAAAAATAAATCAATACCGCTTTCCCTTTTGGATTGCGGTTTTTTCTTTTTTACTGGCTGCTATACCCTTGAATATTATTTTTTTTAACAACTTGATGTTGGCTAAGTTTTTTGGTTTCATGCTTGTTGTATTATTAATCGTCGCACTGAGGATTTGGTTTTCAGTAGCTAGAAATCGAAATAATATTGTTCCAAGAGTAATACTCAATAAAAACGACATTTTTGATTTAAAAAAGGATTTCAAGGATTTTTCATCATTAAATCTTATCGAACAGGACATAATTATTAATCGTATAGGTGTTTTACTTTCGAAGGTGAAGTTTGTCGATGGATCTAATGCCCTGTTAGAAAAGCGAAATGCTATTCGGGTTGCCTATGTTTATGTTTGTTTAAATTGGAGTAAAGCATTTAAGGTCGAATCAGATTGGATGTTTTTATATGCGTCTTCTGTACCGAAAGATAGAAAGCCATATAAATATGTATTACTTGAAGAATATTTTAAAGGGTTTGAAACAAAACTAATAGTTTCATAAGTCTTTGGTTTATTGAGCTTTATAAAACTTGTTATTCCAGCTAATAATTTCTTTGTATTTTTTTTCATTTTTTTCTTGGTATAACAAAAAGAGTATATATCTTTGCACCCCGCAAGTAATTAAGCGTAGTTATTTGCAAAAGTCCTTTTAGTTTGTTTTAAGCGAGAGGATTTTTTATTGTTTAGGAGTTTGAAAGCGAATAAATAACAAAAGAGAGTTCTTTGAATTATTGAAGGAAAATTAAGAAAACAGCGAATCAAGATTAAGAATTAACATCACGAGCTTTAAAATTCGAAGTTATTATACAACGGAGAGTTTGATCCTGGCTCAGGATGAACGCTAGCGGCAGGCCTAACACATGCAAGTCGAGGGGCAGCACAAAGATAGTTTACTATTTTGGTGGCGACCGGCGCACGGGTGAGTAACGCGTATGCAACCTACCTTATACAGGAGTATAGCCCGAAGAAATTCGGATTAATCCTCCATAGTATTTTCTAATGGCATCATTTGGAAAATTAAAGCTTCGGCGGTATAAGATGGGCATGCGTCCTATTAGCTAGATGGTAAGGTAATGGCTTACCATGGCTACGATAGGTAGGGGGCCTGAGAGGGTGATCCCCCACACTGGTACTGAGACACGGACCAGACTCCTACGGGAGGCAGCAGTGAGGAATATTGGGCAATGGAGGCAACTCTGACCCAGCCATGCCGCGTGCAGGAAGAATGCCCTATGGGTTGTAAACTGCTTTTATTTAGGAATAAACCCTTCTACGTGTAGAAGGCTGAATGTACTAAACGAATAAGCACCGGCTAACTCCGTGCCAGCAGCCGCGGTAATACGGAGGGTGCAAGCGTTATCCGGAATCATTGGGTTTAAAGGGTCCGCAGGCGGACGTATAAGTCAGTGGTGAAATCCTGCAGCTTAACTGCAGAACTGCCATTGATACTGTACGTCTTGAATTCGGTCGAAGTGGGCGGAATGTGTAGTGTAGCGGTGAAATGCATAGATATTACACAGAACACCGATAGCGAAGGCAGCTCACTAGGCCTGGATTGACGCTCAGGGACGAAAGCGTGGGGATCAAACAGGATTAGATACCCTGGTAGTCCACGCTGTAAACGATGATTACTCGTTTTCGGCGATATACAGTCGGAGACTAAGCGAAAGTGATAAGTAATCCACCTGGGGAGTACGATCGCAAGGTTGAAACTCAAAGGAATTGACGGGGGCCCGCACAAGCGGTGGAGCATGTGGTTTAATTCGATGATACGCGAGGAACCTTACCAGGGCTTAAATGCAGAGCGAATAGTTTGGAAACAGACTAGCCTTCGGGCGATCTGCAAGGTGCTGCATGGCTGTCGTCAGCTCGTGCCGTGAGGTGTTGGGTTAAGTCCCGCAACGAGCGCAACCCCTATCTTTAGTTGCCAGCGAGTAATGTCGGGGACTCTAAAGAAACTGCCTACGCAA
>Ga0315320_10000042_pt1 | contig 91628 bp, 69 predicted proteins | sample M140m21515metaG_FD_203458 | JGI IMG/M metagenome (GOLD analysis project Ga0315320, IMG submission 203458) | Ammonia-oxidizing marine archaeal communities from Monterey Bay, California, United States - M1 40m 21515 | ecosystem: Environmental > Aquatic > Marine > Coastal | place: USA: California... | reverse complement strand
ACCCCATCCAAACAACACTCTTGCTACATGTGCTTTCGTAATTCCGATAAAAGCTTCAGGTGCCGCCTCAGCAAGGCAAGTCTTTAAATTCTTAATTCCCATGCCGGGATCAACCATCACAGGAATTCCCCCCACTTTGAATAATGCAAAGGTTAAGGCAAAAAATTCCAAACTCGGTTTCACCATCAACACGGCCCGTGTCCCAGAGCCTACTCCCATATCCAATAAACCATGTGCGAGACGATTACTCTCTTCTTCCAGTTCCAGGGCTGTCAACTCTTCATAGCGATAGATAGCCCCGCCACCTTCAGCATGCTGTACGACCACCGCTAAAGCATCCGGTTGCTTCCGCGCCATTTTAGGCAAGTGTGCTGCAATATTATGATTGAATTCAGCCATAAGTCCGATTATCGTTGTTGAATAAAGTCTGTAATCAAGGGCACTACCTCATCTTGTGCATCTTCCAAGATATAGTGTCCACAATCATCATAGCGATGTACTTCTGCATGCAGCAGATTTTCTTCCCACAATTTTAAGAAGTACGGTTCAAACACAAAATCTTTCATCCCCCAACAAATTAATATAGGAGTATCCGAAAATTGCTTCACGTTATCCTGAACAGCTTGAACGATTTCATAACCAGGATCCCCCGGATTCAATGGAATATCCTGTACAAACCGCACCGTAGCTATTCTATTTTTCCACGAATTATAGGGCGCACGATACGCTTTTTGAAGTTCTCTCGACATGGGGTTTCTCTTACACCCAACCGATGCCGCTCCGGCACTAAAAGCATTAAAGCCGCGAACCAGCAAGGTTCCTAAAAAAGTATTGCGGCAAATCCAAATTCCCAACGGAAGTTTTTCGGTTTTTGGCAAATGAAATGCCGATGTGTTCAAAACCACGATGCGTTTTATGCGGTCAGGATGCCGCGTAGCAAAGGCCATCCCTATCATTCCACCCCAGTCATGGACTACCAAAGTGATGTTGTCGCGAATTTCCAACGAATCCAACAAAACATCCAAATCATCAACCCGATTTTCCAAAGTATAGGTATACTCATCATCGTTCGGTTTATCCGATAAGCCACACCCCATATGGTCCGGCACAATACAACGATGAGTATCCTTCAGCGATTTCACCAAATTTCGGTAATATATCGACCAGCTTGGGTTTCCGTGAACCATAACAACGGCTTCACCCTCCCCCTCATCCAGGTAATGCAACTTCAGCCCTTCCCGCACAAAATATTGTCCGGTATACGGGTAAATTTCAGCAGATATATCAAAGGCCATGTTCGTTATGCTTTCTTGTTAATCGTCAACTACCACTCGATGCCCAGCATCATGCAGTTTAACCCACTTCCAATACCTAAAAACGCGACACGATCGCCCGTTTCTAAGAAATCCCGTTCATCAGCTAAAGCCGCTGTTATAGGTACGGACACTGTGCCCATATTCCCCAAGTATTCAAAGGTAGAAAAATCTTTATCTTCAGACACGCCGATAGTATTTAAAATAATTTGTCGATTGGCTTTACCGACCTGATGACAAATCACTTTATCCACACTATCGCTTGTCCATTGCAGGGTGTCACAAAAGGCATTCCAGGTTTGTGCACCTAGCTCAACACCATATTTCAACACCGATGGTGCATCAGTAATCATTAATTCGCGTACATCCTGACCGGATACTGGATCCAATCCCCATGAACACAATAGATAGTGGTCCGGTGCAGCCAAAGAAACTCCACCCAATAAACGGTGTCCCGGTGTATTCCCAAACGAACCATCTGTTAACAAAATGGCTGCTGCTCCTGAACCACCCGTTAATGTAGCCATCGATTTAACGAACATGTCCATGCTCTGATCATCCAACATTCGCTGGATCATAATATCGTTGATTTCACGAGCGGTCTCGCATGAAACTACCAACCCCGCCTTAATCTGCCCCAACTCAATCTGATTGGCAATATCAAACATGCCGTTCAACATCCCTAAGCAGGCGTTACAAATATCATAGACTTGGGTTTGCCCTGATGCACCAAGCGCCGAAGCCACATGACAAGCTGTAGCCGGCTCAAAATTTTCGCGGTTTACCCCCGTATAAACTATCGCCCCTAAATCGGATACCTGAACATTGGATTGAGTCAATGCATGCCGAGCTGCAAGTGTGGCATTTTCAGCGAGCGAATGCTCCTCTTCCCACCAACGTCGTTCACGAATTCCCGTTAACGCTTCCAGCTGCCCCACCGACATACGTTTGCTTTCATACAAAGGCTTGATGCGCTCTTCTAACTCATCCGAACTTACCACCGCTGGGGCCAATTGATAACCCAAGGCATCTATATATACACGAGTATAATTCAATAATCTTCCTAATCCGGTTTATGTACCGGGCTTTAAGTGAATACAAAAATCATTTAATTGGTAGATAATACGCCCATCTACACATAAATAACCATCAGCACTTAGACGTTGAGTTGCATCATCCGATGCCGTGACCGTCACCTGCACTGTTACTTTATTGTCTTTAGGAATAACCTGACCTCTATATACCCATGAATGCTCACACCCATCGGCCAAGGTTTCCAAAATAGGTGCATCCGTTACAGACCAGCGCTCAATCGCCACATGCTTCAGCAATTGTAAAAAGGCCTCCACTCCTAAAGAGCCCGGCCATACAGGGTCCTGTTTAAAGTGTGCTTGGAAGAACCAAAAACTTGGGTCAACATCTATACTTCCCTGAATATAGCCCAAGTCATTGGCACCACCCTTGGGTGCAAAAATTTCTACCTGATCCACCATCCGCATCTGTTCACCCGGATAAGTACCCGTGTCTGGATATCGGAAAGGGGCAGTGGCTGCGCGTTCTTCATCGCTGGCTTCATGCAACTGAACAGTAGTCAATCCAACCTGCTCAGCCAACGCTTCATCAGAAAAATACCCGAAATATGTATTGCCTTTATAAATCGTATCACCACTCGCTGAGACTTCATAATCATAATGCTGAATAATCATCCCGCCTGAACTTGATACACCTGTAGATTTTACACGCACTGCCAAAGTACCAATGTTACGAGGAACCTGTCGTACATGCGTCGCTTTACCGCCCAAATTACGGAAATGTAAATCCGTTTCGCTGGTCAACGCCGATCCCATAAAGGCCGCTAGCCAACCACACGGCTGCAAAGCTATTTCTAACAATACACTAAAGGGCATCGTTGGTTGGCGATTGGAATCAAAATACCACTCATCAATCGGCACATCGTATTCGGATACGATAACACCCCCTGATTTCATTGCCCATTGCTCAGCATCAATCTCATTGATACGATTCAAAAACTGAAATGGTGGGCGCGGCAATCGGGCAATCACACGGTCTTTATCAAAAATGGCATACTTATCGCCAAAGGCTTCGGACGGATTCCCATCGGAGAAAGCCAAAATTTTATCGTAATCAAACAGTGGAGCTTTTGGTAGTGACACCGGCGATTCCTCTGTTCCACCGCGCTGTGCCCACATGGCCTCAAGGGATTCACGAGTCCACCCAGTCATTTGCAACGATAAATTATTCATTTCGACTGCGGGCTTACTATCGACATACATCATAGTATCGGCTATCGCGAAAGGATTTGGATTATAGCCGATTTCTTTTATCGTTATTTCATAAACCACCCGCTTAGTCGATTCATTTACCTCGCCTCGACATTTCAGTTGTCCTGAAACACCAGGTACCGGTTCATATACAGCTGTATCCGCAGATCCGAGCCAGCCCATTCGCATAAGATAGATTCGCAATGTATGTAAACAACATTCATACATCAGCGTACCGGGCATAACCATGTCATCCACAAAATGGCACGTTAAGAACCAATCATCGGGTTGAATATCCATCTCACCACGAATTAAACCCAGTCCAAATCGGCCACCACTGGGTTCAACATCAGTTATCCGTTCCACTAAACGCATTTTCCCATCCGGCAATACAATAGGATTTACAATCGGTAAATTCGCAAAATTCGAGCCAAAGCATGCTTCATAATCACCATGGCGCAGGGCTGTTACTTGCTCATCACTATACGATTCATGCCCCATGGGCACCAAGTCCACCCAATCAGCCGGACGTTTACCTGGCAATGGCTTCAAATCCAGAGTAGTTTTAACCACACCCTGACCCGCATCCAATTCCTGACGCGTAAAGAATCCCGCACACCCATTGCGCATCGTGATAAATGGTTCACCATTAATAGTGCCATCATAGAAAAATTTAAACAGATACGTATCACCTTGCTGGAAGAAACGTTCGATCTGAATATCGAAATGGATTATCTCACCCGGACGCGGCAACCCTCGATGAAAAGTCACTTCGGCATCGAGTAAACGATACACCGCATGACCTTTAGTAATAAAATCTATGCCCAAATACGCCGACAAGATTAAGTCAGCCTGACCCGCTTCTACTGAAACACAGACAGGCATTACGCCATTATCCAAATACCAAGCACCGGGCAGTACATCGTGTTCTGTCACAACACGTCCTGTAGTCATTGAACGTGCTTCACCATGGAATGATAAAATACGATCCACCAACATCAATGGCTCATCCGGCAATCGTACACGCGTGGGGTGTGTATCAATTTCTCCCCATTCAGCGCCCATTGATTGCCCAATAGAGCCCATCGCGTATTCCATACACTGCTCACGTGTCATCGCAACAGGTGGCCCTGTATACGGCGGACGTAGAAAGCCATTGGATGCTTGAGGCGGTACAGGCACTACAGGAGTTACGGAAACGACTTCACCTCCCTCAAGCAATGATTGAGTTAATGACAACTGCAATTGAATAGCTTCTTCAAGTGCCTTTGACGTCTGCTCAGTAAATCGAAGGTACGATTCATGCGCCTGAACCTTTATAGCTTCTGTCTCCAGCCATCCCTGAATAACGGGGTCATTGCTTTGACTGTGTTCAGGGGAAAGCGTCGCAACTGGGGTCGTCGTTACAACCGCCGGTTCAATCGTAGGCACCTTGGGGGTAACATTGATAGGCGTTGGATTAACCGACTGTTTCAATACCGGCTCAGGCACCCACTCATCCACTACAGTGTCGGATTGTCCCAACTGGTCTGGCATCAAAATATCAATAGAATCTCCACCTGTAGGCACTGTAAGCATAGGACTGGTTGAAGGAGCTTGAACCTCAGATGATTCAATTTCCTGGCCATACAATACACTCAGGTCAACCGGTATACGCTCGGCCAATAGTTGACCCAACATACGAAGCACTGTGGTTGTAATACCTTGACCCTGTTTACATACAGTCCGGGATACATGAGGCCGGTTACCCAAAATTTCACTGATCATGCGCGAACACGATCCACCAGGCCCCATTTCGAGAAAGACTCGTGCGCCATCATCATAGGCGGACTCAATCACTTTGGGATAATCAATGCCGTATAACGCCTGTGCCAAGACAGAATCCGCAGCGGTTTCTTCTGTCACATTATACGCAGTACCCCACGCGCCACTATAGAACTGCACACCCTTTGGCGGGGTGGTTGGCAATAAATGCAATTCGCGATACGGTTTTTGAACCTCCTTGGCCACTTCACAGTGAACGGTAGTCACGCCATGTAAAGGGAAGAATTCACAATCAAGTTTCTTCACCAACTTCTCTACCGCATGGGGGTCTCCACCTACGACACATTCTTGCAGAGTGTTAACAATCAGGTTGTACACTTTTTTATGATCAGTTAACGCTGCACGGACGACCTTTGCTGGACGGTCAATTACGCCTAAGGCCCAATCGACAGTCGTATTGCTCGGTACTTTCCATACACTTCGAGCTGCTTTATACTCACCTGCTAAATCTTCAGTAAATAACGTAGACTCTTCAATACGACGTAGCATCTCATCGCGATCGGTCCAAGCTTTGTTCGAGAAAAAGCCGGCTGTTTCCCCAAGTGAATATCCAATAACGGCTTCAGGACGCACACCAAATGAACTTACCAAATCCGTCACCACCGTCCCCAAGGCAACCTGCCCAAAAAGAGTCGCTTGGTGGTTATGGTTTATCTCCGACGGCGTCATGTTATTCCAGAAAATATCCGGTTGCAACTGGCTTCGTAAATTTTTAGTTTCACTATGCTGATTACGAACAATCTCGGGCCATTGCACAGACAATTCTTGCCCCATGTGCATATATTGATTGCCCGAACCCGGATAAACAAACGCCAACTTACCCGAAGCACCTAGAGGTTCACTATTAAAAAAGACTCGATCACGCACAAAAGGCGGAACCGGCTGATTTGAAGCGGCTTCTATGTCATTGCCTTTTACATCTTTCAACAAAGGGCGACTAAAATCTATTTGGGCCATCAACTCGACAGCATTCTTTGCAATGAAGGTGATTCCCAAACTCTTGGCATTGTCTTCTCGATTATCATGCCACCACTGACGCGCCAACAATTCAACAGGCGAATCAGGGCTATGTTCAACGAAGGTATGCAAACGCCCAAGCCCTACTTCAAGCGCTTGAACATTATTCGCCTCTACAAAAAACAGGGCTTCATCACGCAATCCCAGCGGCTGCAAGCGTTCTGTTTGCACACGCGACTCATTGACTGGATGTTCATACGATTCCAAGACTACATGAGTGCAATTCCCATCCAGACTAAAAGAACTTACACTTGCATGCATAAGTCCATCATGGTGATCTCGCAACCAATACTGTGCCTGCTTGGAACAATACAAACGATGACCAGTACCTTGCAAAGCTTCACATCGCTCATCCAACCCGCGCAACGGCGGTAAAATTTCTTGATACAAACATAATGCCGACTTAATCAAGCCCGCGATTCCAGAAGCTGCACCTGTATGCCCAATATCGGCTTTCACACTGCCCAACTGACATACATTATCTTCATGTGTTTTGAACAGCATACTCAATGTATGCGATTCCAACGCATCTTCTGAAGGGATACCGCTTCCGCTACTCTCGACATACCCAACGGACTCAATATCAACATCGGCTTCATTGAATGCCGATTGCACAGCATGTATATACGCCTTATCGGTAGGCAGCTGAGTATCCACGCCCCCACCTGTTGATGAGCCAATTCCTTTAATCACTCCATACACGCGATCACCATCACGCACGGCATCATCAAGTCGTTTAAGCACTACCGCACCAGCACCTTCACCAACTACTGTTCCGTCTGCTTGAGCATCGAATGGTTTACACTGACCACTGGCTGAAAATGAACGACCGTGATGCGCTGACAATACAGACCGCATGTCACCATTCAAATCGACGCCACCAGCTAAAGCCTGATCCAATGACCCATCCTGCAAAGCGCGCACAGCGATTTCCAATGCGCGCATGCTAGAATTTTCCTCACATGAAACTGTATAGGTCGGTCCACCGATGCGGAATTCTCGTGCAATTCGGCTTGCCACAATGCTGCCTAAAGCACCCATTGTTCTATTCGCCGTCAAAGGCTTCATCACTTGGTCGCGTAACGACTCAGTCCAAGCTTCAAGTTCTGATTCACTCAATTTTAAATCAAGGTGTTCAGCCCATTCGCGAGCTTTATTGACTAAATCCCATCGAAAACTAAAGTTTGTCGAATTTAAATCCAAACCAATTCCAATGAATACACCTGTTTTCTGATTGATAGCATCGTGCTCACCCTTGGCCGAAGCTTTTGGGGTAATCCCACAATCCATCAGAGCGCGTGCTGCCACCTTGAGCATCAATAACTGCTGAGGCAACATATCTTCCAATTCCTTGGGGGGAATTCGGAACATATCCTGAGGAATCTCAACAGTATCTGCATAAAACCCTTTAAAGGGGAAATGGTTCAAGCCTTGTACTTTATACCAAGCACTCTCATCCAAGCCCCACCAACCGGACGGCAATGTCGCTTCATCCGACGAACGCCCTCCCAATACACGCTCTTGGAAATCTCGCAGAGTTGTCCACGGACCAAAACTCGCATCCATACCAACGATCGCAATGTCAGCGGTCGCTGTCGGTGCAATATCCACCGATGCAGATTTTTTGTTCGTTTTGACCTCTGGGTATTCTTCTAAAATTATATGGGCATTGATCCCACCAAATCCAAAAGCACTTACCGCAGCACGGCGTGGCGTTTTTACATCACGAGTAGGCCATTCTTTGGATTCCGACAGCACCGTAAACGGGCTCTCATCCAAGTGCATGACTGGATTGGCAGAGGCAAAATTGGCCGTTGGCGGTAATGTTTTATTTTTCATTGCGAAAAGTGTCTTTAACACCGCCGCAGATCCAGCTGCAGTCAACAAATGCCCAATATTAGACTTGACCGAACCCAAGACACATTGCCCTGGCTTCCCCGAATCGCCCCACAATGTTTGCAAGCTCGCCACTTCTGTCGAATCACCCAAGGGTGTTCCAGTAGCATGGCATTCAACGTGATCCATATCGTGCGGTTGCAACCCCGCTTGCTCATAAGCCGCTCGCATCGCACGCAATTGACCATCTGAATTCGGTGCCAACAAGCTACCGCCAATATCGTTTGACAATCCAATCCCACGGATCACTGCATGAATCGTATCACCATCGCGCTGGGCATCATACAAACGCTTTAACAAAAACAAGCCGCAGCCTTCACCCACAACTAGGCCATTTCCACGCTCATCAAAAGGTGAACATGTACCGGTTGGCGACAATGCACGCAACTGCGAAAAGCCCATCTGGGTATATAAACAATCGGGTCGCGATAAGCCCCCAGCAAGCATCGCCTCCGCTCGCCCGGACTGAAGCTCGTCCACGGCCAATTTTAATGCATATAGGGATGAAGAACATGCTGCATCCAAGGTAACACTACCACCGCCTAATCCCAATGCCTTGGCCAAGACACCACCCGGCATTCCAGCCACATAGCGATTTAAAGGGTGAGTAGCTTTCGATTCATCCAAGCTACTTTTACCTAACACTTTTTCTTCCAAAATTCGACTGAAGTACTCACGCGATAATGCCGAAGATTTTTCGGAAGGTAACGCCAAATTACCGATTACCAAACCTACTTTGTTGCGATCTAAATTTTCCGTCTGTGCATCATAAAACGCCTGATGTCCCGCAGCCAGCAACAGTGTATTGGCAGGATCCAAGTCTTTCACTAACTCCGGTGAAATATTCAATCCACTCTCAGGAAGGCTAGGCAGAGAATCAATAAAGCAGCCCTTTGTGGAATACACTTTATCGGGTGCCGCTGTTGTAGAATCAAACGCATCCTTCGTTGATACAATCCAACGCTTAGGATCAACATCGCGGGCAACACTCTTCCCAGAGACCACCGTCTTCCAGAAATCATTCAAGGTATCAGCACCCGGAAATATTCCGCCGATGCCCACAATGGCTATGGTTGGTTTTTCGGACATCCGGACCTCTAAGAATTGAGGGGTTTTTGAGTTAAATCAGAATGCAAGAATGCTTCATTTAAACTCGAGTCGATTACACATTCATACCCTTCAATGCGTGCCAATAATTTCTTACTGTTTTCATGTACAAATTCAATAAAAGCGGTCGCTTTATGTGCAGAATGCTGCGCAATTCGCGTGCGTACTTGCACCATACCTTCAGGCCATGACGATTGGAATTGAGTGAATCGCTTGAACGATACCGGAAGTGAACCCGCTTGATAGGCTTCAAATGCCCACAAAATCATTGCTTGGAATGCACAATCCATCACCAAAGGATCACTCAGCCATTTTTTCCTCAATGGATTCGTCAACCACTGGGTAGGCTCAGATGCTGCATGCACAGACACATCTATTCCTGCGTCACTACACCCATCCACCGCTTCTATCCCTTGGAACGTTTTTCCATGAAATAATAATTTTCCATTATAGACTTCACTGATTAATTTTGAATACGCTCCCAATTCTTCAGAAGCGATTTCGGAAGCGGGTTCTTCAAATTTAGTGCCCAAACGAACCACACCCTTTGCATGCATCACTTCAGAGTTGTCGCCCGAACATAAAGTCACGTGAACCAAATGAGTGCCATTTTGTTTTTCAGGTTTCCCTGAAAGGATTGTCACATTGGTCGATTCATTTTCATCTAAACGCAAGCCCTTGAAAATTCGCACATCATCAATGCCCACAAATTGAAATCCTGGATTCGCATGCAAGGCTGTGTGAGCGAACCATTCAACATACATCGCCACAGGCAGTACCGCTTTCCCACCAATCACATGTGACTTTAAAAATGGGTAATCTTTTACATTCAGCGTCATGTTCACTGTTGGATGCTGATCTGCAGGCACACCTAAGGGCACTTCATGCGCAATAGATTCATCACCGGTTGCCCCTAAAATCACAATCTCACGAGGTCCATCCACCGGGCGATTAAGTTCACGCAGTAAATATTGAGCCCCCGCATGCAATCCAATCATTCCAATACCTTCAGACTCGAACACCTTGCGCAGAGCTGGAGTAACCATTCCACCGGCCCAAGGCCCCCAATTTACCGAAGCAATTTTACAATCCGGACGTGCCACCCGTTGTACATGCGCCCATTTATTCATCACTTCATTCGCCATGGCATAATCCACTTGACCTTTACGGCCAAAGCGACCTGTTGATGAAGAGAACAAGGCTATCCATTTAAGTGGGTCCGATTGAGTCGCTTCCAACAGTGCCCGCAACCCACCTACTTTTGTGTCATAAACTCGATCAAACTGCTCTGGTGTTTTATCATGAATAAATCGATCGGCCAGTACTCCTGCTCCATGAACAAAACCAGTAATTGGACCATGTGCACTACGCACTTCTGCCAATACAGAACTCACCGCTTCCGCATCGCGAATATCCACGGGACGATAGAGTACGGTCGAACCAGCTGCTTCCATAGACGCCACAAAATTACGCATCTCACGATTTCGAGAAATTGTGTCAAACTGGCCCTCCAACTCTTTCGGAGTCAACTTAGCGGTGGCATGCTGCATGATGGCTTTTTTAATTGCCGCTTCATCGTCTATTCCGCTAAGCCAGGATTCTTCCGATGCTGGTGCATCACTACGCCCTAACAACACCAAAGTCGGCGAACCCGCTTGAGCGATAGCTAAAGCAACTTCAGCGGTAACACCGCGCGCACCACCCGATACAACAATCACATCGTCTGATGAAAAAGTTAAGCGCTCATCAGCATCAATACTTTCGGTTTTTAATTGCGTCGTCAATCTTTTATCTGGACTTAAGCCCACCTCAAGCGGACCACCCAACAACAATTCAGCCACTACCGCATGGGCAGTATCTTCGGCATTGGTGTATGTACGCGCGACATCCAATGCACGACAAGTCATTGTTTCCCATTCATGTGAGGCGGTCTTTGACAACCCTGCTAAACTTCCGCCTAAGCCAATAGACGCATCAAAGTTGCCTGAAAGTCCCAATTGACCATCCATACGAGAAATTGTAGCAAATACAGCATTTTCTGCTAATGCTTTTGAGGCTGCTTGTGCATCAAAAAACATGGACTTAAGTGACTCATCATCAAGCCCCAGCTCTGGAGCAACAACCAGCACACCACTCAGTGCTTTAGATGCTTCTTTGGCATTCCACATCGAAGAGCTAAAGCCGTGGCTTCCCAGTTCAGCCAATAGCGCTTGAGTCAATGGATCTTGTTTATGTCCTACGATTGCCCATGAAGTACCTGTTGATACATTCAATACGGGAGAACCATCCCCTGCATCAATTAACTCGACACACTGGCGTAAAATTTGGTAATCATTAGGTATAGGAGTGGAAGGTGCTATTGATTCACTAGCAGGTGAACTTGATGCTGAAGTACTCGCAGTCGATTTATTCAAGGTAGTGAGCACATCGGTAATAGTCTGTAAATTTCCCAACTCTTCTGCTTCGATTGCTGGGAGCTCAGGATGTGCTTCCTGCAAGGCAGATAAGATTTCTACCCGTTTAATCGAGTCAATCCCCAAGTCCGAATCAAGATTCATCGCTGGCTCCAACATATCTGTTGGATATCCAGTTTTCTCAGATATTATTGACATTAAGGCTACTTCTATCGCACCGCTATCGGCTGAAGGAACTGAGGACACACTCGCTACCGAATCCACTGGTGATTGAGCATCCAAATAATTCAATACATCCTGCAAGGTTTCTAAGGCACCCAAGGCTTCAGCTTCTACCGCCGGCAAATCGGGCATAGCCTCTTGTAAAGCCGACAATATTTCTACACGCTTGATGGAATCAATACCCAGATCAGCATCCAGGCTCATACTCAACTCAAGCATAACCGTTGGATACCCCGTCTTCTCAGAAACAACCTGCACCAAATTTTCTTGAACCGCCGTACCTGACACAGAAGCTTCTGCGGGATGTGCAGTAACTGTTGAAGGTACAACCGAATTGATATGACCAACAACATCTTCAAGAGTCACCAAAGTCCCCAACACTTCCGCTTCAATGGTTGGCAACGAAGGTTCTGCTTCTTGTAAGGAAGATAAAATCTCCACGCGCTTAATGGAATCAATGCCCAGATCGGCATCCAAGCTCATACTTAATTCAAGCATGTCTGTTGGATACCCCGTCTTCTCTGAAACCACTTCCATTAACTTAGTTTGAACTTGGCCATTGGATGCAGTAGGCATCGCTGGAGACGACTCCATAGACACATCCCAAACATCACCCAATTTTTCGACTATATGTTCAAGCGTTTGTATAGAACCCAATTCATCTGCCTCAATTGTCGGCAATGAAGGTATTTGTTCTTGTAGAGACGATAATATTTCCACACGCTTGATCGAATCGATGCCCAAATCCGCATCCAAACTCATGCTCATTTCCAGCATATCTTCGGGGTAGCCAGTCTTCTCAGCCACTACAGCCAACAGAGTTTTAACAACACCATTTGCTGCAGGAACAGTCGCCGCAACAGGAGCGGGAGTTTGAACAGGAGCGGGGATTGGTACAGAAACAGGTGCTGATACATTCATAGGTACAGGCTGGATATTCGGTGTGGCCGTTGGGGCCACCATTCCGGTTCGCACAAACGCTTGTTGTTGGTGTTGCATAAGAGCAGCAAATGACTTACTCGCCTGCTCTTGACTCTGCATAAATTGTGCATGCAACTGCGCTGTTTGCTGTTGCATCTGTTGCAATGTCGCTATATTCGCCTGCGTTTGTGCCATCAAATCAGCAACAGCACCAGAATTACCAGGAGCTACAGACACGTTAGTTTTAGCAACAGGATTAGGTTCATGAGTAGGTGATGCACTGGCTGCAAATACCGCTTTTTTCGGAGTGGCAGGACGATCCATTTTTTTCAAAGACTGCGGTGAGCGATAGTTTGCACCCGTCAACTCCACAGTCATGCGTTTCTTGCCATCGTCTTCGGGAGCCGTAAACGAATCATCCCATGCACTTAACTCTACGCGATAGCCCAATGCTGCAGTTTGAGCCAAAGTCTTTGCTAAATCCGCAATACCTGATTTTTTGCCACCCGATGCATCCAGTGCATAAAAAGTAGTATCGTCTTTACCTTTAAGAATCGCTTTAACCAAGCCAATCATTTTTCCGCCAGGTCCCACTTCCAAGAAGTTTCGAACACCCGACTCATACATGGCTGTAATTTCATCCACAAACTCCACCGAATTTGCCAATTGATTCGCCAACAAATCACGAACTTCATCCAACTTCTTCGGATAAGGCGTTCCAGTAGTATTGGAAAAAACTGGAATCTTCGCGCTCTTAAATTTAATATCTGCTAAGCCTTCTGCAAAAGGGACCGCCGCATCTGCCACAAGCGATGAATGAAACGCTGCTGCTACCGGCAATTGAACGCTACGAACCTTCTTGGCATCCAGCACCTCTTTCGCTTTGCCAATCGCTTCTGTGCTACCCGATAATACGCCCTGTTCAGGTGAGTTTTTATTCGCAATAATGACATCCAGCTTTTCTTCATCAATGATGGCCTGGGTTTTTTCCAAACTACCACGGACCGCTAACATGGTCCCCCGATCACCATCACCAGAAGCCATTAATTCCCCGCGCAACTTAGAAGCCTGCACCAATCCCTCAGGACTTAAAACACCAGCTGAACATAATGCCGTTAATTCACCATAACTATGACCAGCTGCTGCTTCCGCCTCAACACCAAAGCGTTTAAGCACATTCATGGCACCCAAACTCACAGTACCTATCGCCGGTTGTGCAACATTTGTTTTCGTCAATGCAGCTTCAACCGCCTTAGCAGTATCTTTATCAAACGTTGGATGCGGATAGATTCGATCACTTAATCGCTGGCCTTCGTCATCCAAGCCAACCACTTCATTGGCCATTTCCAAGGCTTCCAGCATCTCAGGAAACTGACACGACAAATCACGCAGCATGCCGGTAAATTGCATCCCCTGCCCAGGGAATATATACCCCAATTGGCCAGCAGCCTCACCATAACCATAATATGCACCATCACGTGTCACAAATGCTTCTTTAGCATCATGCTTAGCAAATGCATCAGCTAAATTAGCCGTTAATTTCTCTATATCCGTAACGCCATCTTCAACCACAATTAATAAGCGAGCTTTAGCAGCAGCATCAAAACTTGTGCGGGATGCTTGCGCCGCACTTCGTACTAAAATCCAATCCGCATTAAAATTAAACGTGGATACCTGTGCTTCAATTGCCTTACGATCCGAACCGGAAAATGCAACAATTTGCGTCTTACCATCCCAGTCCACACGCGCTTTTTGTGCTTTGTATTCTTCGAGAACCATATGGAAATTACTGCCACCAAATCCAAAGGCGCTTATTGCAGCACGACGCGGGTGTTCAGCATTGCTCACCCAAGGACGCTTGGTAGTATTCACATAAAACGGCGTATTGCCAGGCGCAACAGATTCTGCAGGCTGATCCACTTTTATGGTCGGCGGCAACACCTTATTGTGCAAGCTTAAAGCAGCTTTAATCATACCCGCTGCACCCGCTGCCGATTTCGTATGCCCAATTTGTGATTTAACAGACCCCAACGCACACCAAGTAGGCTTATCACTGCCCGAACCATAAACATCTGTCAATGCAGCCGCTTCTACGGCATCGCCTTTTTTCGTACCGGTTCCATGGGCTTCCAATAATTCAATCGTATCCGGTGTAATACCCGCATCGCGGTACGCTGTCTCCAATGCTTTCTTTTGTCCAGGAGAACTCGGTGCATAGATAGCATCACCTTTCCCGTCACTTGAAGAGCCCATCCCTTTAAGCACAGCATAAATCTGATCACCATCACGCTCAGCATCTTCTAATCGCTTAAGAACGACCATACCGAGGCCTTCGCCCAAAATGGTTCCATCACAATCATCTGCAAAAGGCTTCGAATTTCCTGTAGGCGACAACGCAGGCGTCTTACTAAAACACATGTACATAAAAATATCGTTAAACGTATCTGTGCCGCCGGTGATAACCATATTGGCTTTTCCGGTCTCCAACTCCAAAGCCGCCAAGTGCAAGGCACTCAACGAACTTGCGCATGCAGCGTCCACCACGCAGTTGGTACCACCAGTATCTAAATATTTCGAGATACGCCCGGCAACTACATTCCCCAACAAACCAGGGAAAGAATTCTCTTGCCACTCCACATAAGTATCGCTAATGCGCTCAACCGCATCATCAATCGTAGCGTCATCCAGTCCCGTAGCTTTCAAAGCCTTACGCCATTGAGGATGTCCCAAACGCGCTCCCAACGGAATCACCATTTCCAAGGCACCCGTCACACCTAAAATAACACTTACTTTTGAGCGATCAAACTCAACATCCAATCCATACCCCGCATCGTCCATGGCTTCCTCAGCTACCACCATCCCTAACAACTGCGAGGTATCGGTGGCTTCCAAGGCCATCGGAGGAACACCATACTTCATTGGATCAAATTTAAATGGATCGATAAAACCGCCACGATTCCCATAAGTAAAATCTGGACGTTTTTGATCTTCATCATAAAAATCATCCGGACTCCAATGCGAATCAGGAATATCCGTAATTGCATCGACTCCCTGCTTAATGTTGGACCAGAATCGTTCTACATCCTGGGCTTTCGGAAACATACTCCCGATTCCAACAATCGCCAAAGGCTTGGTGATATTGGGCGTTTCGTTTTGCTTATTGTTTTTGTTGCTCACTAGGGCAATTCCTCATGATATACAGATAAAAACATCAACCTAATTCAAGGCTATGCTGAAAAATACGACTCAATTGCATCCATAGGCTCTGGCTTTAAATTCAACACCTCAGCCGGAATACTTAATCCAAAATTACGCGCTTGCTGGACACGACTCAACACCGCTGTGCCATACAATATATTTTTACCCACCACCTCTACACGGCGTTGGCTAAAGTCATCTAGAAACGTATCACGGGACCACTCATTAAAGGCTCCCATCGCCGGACCGCACCACACTTGATAATCCATCTTGCGATCTTCCACCCCTCGATTCGCCCACATAGAGGCCTGGCCTAGATAGGACCGAAACACCAAAGCCATCTTGTGTTTGGGGTCACGTGCTGCACGTTCATTCTGACGCGGATCACGTTCGTCAAAAAACGCTTTAGTGCTTGCCCATACTTCATCAAAACTGGCCCGGAAAATTTGTTTCTCTAACTTTTCGCGTTCATCCGCAGGAATCTCTTCCAAGCTGTTATACGCGCGATACAGTTCATAAAGTTTATTGCCCCGCATAGCAAACATAGTGCCGCGCTTGACCACTTGAACAGTAACTCCCATCTCAAACATATCCGCAGCTGGAGCTTTTGCTACATCCGCTTGACGTGTTTCAGCCAACATTTCACGAACAATATCGGACGTACCCGATTCCTGACAAGCCTGATTCACAGTACCCGTAACCAAATAGGCGGCGCCCATCGAAAAGGCAGCAATGGCCGAAGCTGGAGTAGAAATCCCGCCCCCCAAGCCCACACGCAAACTCACATCATAATTGTGCTCCGCTTGCATGCGATCTTTTAGCAACGACAATGTGGGTAGCAAAGATAACGCCGGACGATGATCCGTGTGCCCACCCGAATCCGCTTCTGCGGTTATGTCTTGGGCTACGGGAATAAATTTGGATAACTCGGCTTCAGCGGCCGTGATTTCACCAGACGCCAACAACTCTTCAACAATCTTTACTGGGGCAGGAGAAAAAAACTTCTCTGCCAACTCTTGACGAGACACTTTAGCCACAACATGATTGGGAGTCACTATAGTTCCATCATCTTCACGATAAATACCACTTAAGCGATACTTCACAATAGGAGAAGTGATTTTTAAAAATGCAGAAGCTTCAACCAGATGTACACCTTTATCCAACATCAAGTTAACCACACCCATTTCCACATCGGGCTCATTTGGTGAATGAATGACATTTACACCAAAAGGAGTATCGCCCAACTCCTCAATCAACTGAGTTACTGCCGTCTCAACAGCACTCACCGGCAAGCCTGCAGCCCCAAAAAATCCCAACATCCCTGCCCGATTCATTGCAATCACCAATTCGACGGATGCAATTCCATTTGCCATTGCACCCGCGACATAGGGATATTTAATTCCTAGATCTTCACAAAACGTATCATCACCCAAATGTGAAGGGATAATTGCAGAGATATATCCCAAAACGGGAAGCGAATGTTGCTCATCTGCACTAGGTACCATAGCCTGAACCGGAGCCAAACAAGGCCCATGTTCACCCATCAAAACCATATACGGCGTATCCACACCACGAAAAGCATCGCTAATTCCCGCATCATCCAACACCGAATTCAACACCTCATTAGAGGTATACCCGATAGGAGAAAGCTGCGCTTGCTGCGCTGAAAGAGTTGTTTCGCTCACGTAAACGTCCCTGTAAGTTGTTCATTCACTTATAGTTAAGGCACATACACCCAAATTCCGCCAGCGAAAAAACAAGCTCGAATCATCCGCAATAGCAAAAACCATGTACACACCTCTAAAAACATCCTAATTAGAACCCAATATCATACAGAATAAAGAGTAAATTATCAATTTTCTGACATTTTATAACGCTTAAATCCCTCGCTCAAATGACCATCACATCTCAAAGAGATTTTCCCCATAAAAGGGCGTGTAGTAAATATGAAGCAATTGAAAAGGAAACCAACATAATCCATCCCATAACCCTAAGCAATAATCCAAGCAATCGAAACAAAGTTTACAGTTGATTAAGCAACTAATATTCGATATCCTTGAAAACTGTGGATCATATATCCCATAAGTTCTTAATTACGTATCAATAAATCGAAAAACGAGGATCAATTCATGGCAAAGAAATTAAACCGTCGAAGCTTCCTGAAAGGTGCAGTCGCTGCTGCAGTTGCTTCGCAAATCAAAACGCCCTTTCATACACACAACCCTAACTATACACTCGCTGCGTCCAAATTGAATATAGCCGCAATTGGTTCCGGTGGTAAAGGAAACACTGATATCAACGGTTGTAACGAAGAAAATGTCGTTGCACTCTGTGACGTCGACTATAAAAATGCGGCAAAAACCTTTGCTCAGTTCCCTAATGCAAAACAATACAAAGATTTCCGGGACATGCTCGACAAGCATCCCGAAATTGATGCAGTCACCATTTCTACTCCAGACCACTTCCACGCGTACGCAGCTGATTATGCCATGCGTGCCGGAAAACACGTATACGTTCAAAAACCTCTCACCTATAGTATTGGTGAAGCTCGTCACCTCACATTGACCGCTCGCGAAACCGGTGCTATCACCCAAATGGGTAACCAAGGCCATAGTTTCAATGGCGTACGTGACATGTGCGAAATCATCTGGAGTGGCGCTATTGGCGACGTAACAGAAGCCCATATCTGGACCAACCGTCCAGTTTGGCCACAAGGCATCGACCGCCCTGCTGAAGCCCATGATGTTCCAGAGACTTTCGATTGGGATCTCTGGCAAGGACCGGCGGAACATCGTCCTTACAATCGTGCATACCTGCCATTCAAATGGCGTGGATGGAAAGACTATGGCGCTGGCGCACTTGGCGACATGGCTTGTCACATTGCCGATCCTGCAAACTGGGCTCTCAAACTCAGTTCCGTTGGCCCTACAAGCGTACAATTGCTCGATTCCGAAGGCAACAACGACGAAACCTTCCCCAACAAAGCCAGCATGGTTTATGAATTCCCTGCACGCGGCGACCAACCGCCAATTAAACTCTACTGGTACGATGGTGGTAATCTGCCTCCACGTCCAAGCGATATTCCATCTGACGTTGAACTTGGTGAAGGCAACAACGGGACCCTTTTTGTCGGTACTGAAGGCTACGCAACCTGCGATACCTACGGCGATCGTCCACGTGTGATTGCTAAAGGTGGTAAACCTAAAAAGTACGATACCCCCGAACAAATTATCACTCGTGTACAGTATAAAGACAAATGGAAAAGCCCATACATTGAATGGCTGAATGCTATCAAAACGGACCAACAACCCGGTTCGAATTTCGAGTACGCCGGTCCATTCACCGAATGGGTCAACATGGGCAACTTGTCACTAAGCTTCCCAGGCGAAAAACTACTATGGGATGCTAAGACCATGACCGTAACCAACAACCGCAAAGCGAATAAACTCGTCATGCGCGATTACAAAAATGGTTACAAACTTGGTAAACTCGCTCCAATTCCAAAAATTGGATAAGTAGTCCAAAGAGCAAACACAAAACCGCCGTGCATTCTAGGATAATACACGGCGGTTTTTTATTTCTCAGGTTAACGTTTTACTATCTGCTTCAACACTTCAGCAAATGTAATATCACTATCCAACCAGTCATCATCGACTGGCCACGAATAATTAAACTCTTCCTGCATCGATTCTGAAATACTACTATGTAACACTTCCAAATCCACCGTACGCCCTGATAGAACGCACAAAGTATTTAAGTTATCCTCTGGACTGATTCGACAACAATGATCTTCATCAAACAAGTAATCACGACACAGCAATTTCAATAAAAGGTCTAACAGCTAGGATAGAGCTACAGGGACGCCTTCCCATGGGGATGGCACAGTACGGTGATCATAGCTTTAAAGAATTGGTCCATACAAAATCACATTAGCATGGACCAATAAATTTGTTTAATTAACTAAAGGATTTGCTAAACAAAATTAATTGACTAAGAACTCCTGAATTCGCGCCGCATGTCCTTTACTTTTTTCGTTTTTCTTGTCCGATATACGAAGCTCCAAGCGATGTCCACCCGGCTTTAAATCCGTCGCCAACATATACGCCCACGGAATATGCAAACGCTCACTCCATTGCGTAAACTGATCCAATGGCTCAAAGTCCTTACCATCAATTGAATACTCCAACATACCCACATCCGGTCCAGCCACCACACGCAAGCCAACCGCGGTACCCTCAAAAGCAAAAGCAAACTCCGCCCCCGGCTCCAACGCCTCCAAAGTAGGAACGCTTTGAAACTGCTTACGCATACCTGCGCCATCCTTGGCGTTCCACTTATCATAATACTGCCAACCCGTAACCACCTCCGCCGTCTGCACATCCACATAGCGACCGCGTTCATAATTCAATACATCCAATGCCTCTTTCGGCATCCAATGAGGCTTCACATCCACCTGAGCCAAGACCGCTTTACTCCAAGAACGATCAGAAACCTCATTAATCTTCTTCACATACACATCATGCCCAAACGGTGATGGATGCAAATCCTTAAAATCTTTCTCCCAACTATACTTCCCACTCGTCACATCCTCATGTACCTGCTTCGCCAAATTAATCGCAGTCACATCGTAGTACTGAGTCACGCGATCATGATCAACAATAATGGGTGATTCTTCCCCCTTTGCATAGAAAGCCATATTTGCCGGTTCCGCGAAGTATTGCACGATGATATCGATATTCGGATTCAAAGTTCGTGCATGCCGAATAATGCCTTCAACCGCGCGAATCCGCTGCTGCTGATCACGCATATTATGATTGTCATTTACCGAATGATCCATGAACAGCAAGTCAACCTGACCTTGCCCAAAGACATCCTGCTCAAGCCGAAAGCTCGCCATGGTACTGTCCGTCGATGCCAATCCAGCATGAACAAAGTCGAACTTTGTATCCGGGAAACGCTCTTCTAGAGCCTTATACGTCATTGCACGCCAACCATTCATCTCAGTTATTGAACCACCCAAGAAGGCCACGCGCCCTTTCTTCGTCTGAGTAAATATAGCGCCCGAGTTCCGTATCCCACCACGCATTGCCGTATTCACCGGCGATGCAAAGCCCGTATGTTGCAACACAAACTCCACTATAGGTGTAGGGTTAAGCAAACTATGTGGATGATGCCCCCCACCTTCCTTTGCAATCACCTGAATCTCACCGCCTAAGGCTTTATAACGTTTTTCAGCAAGCGCCGTATTCTCGGTATACGGAACCGGCTTATCATTAGTAGCAATCACATGCAATAACGGCACTTTTGCTTTCGCCAAAGGAGCCAAGCGATCAACCGGATTTCCGGCATAGGCCATCGCTTCTTCGTCACTTAGCCCATATACCTTTTTACAAGTCTTCCAATCACCAGGCGAACCTTTACCTATGCCTTTACCGCCTGGCCAACTTTTAAAGTCCATTACAGGTGCATCACCATAAATACATGCGACTTTCTCCGGATTGGCAATTGCCCAGTTGAAGATAATCAATCCACCACGGCTCATTCCTTCCAATGCAGGCTTAATACTAAATCCATGTTCCTGTGTCAACTCAGCATAAAATGCATCCCAACGTTCAACCGCTTCGCTGTTCCCAAACAAGTTTCCTACTTCCATATAGGCCACATGAAATCCACGCCGAAGCAATGATAAATCAGTCTGTGGTTCATGCCCCCAAAACCGCGCACGCCATATCCAAGGCTTGCCATCAGCAGATTTATCAGGACACACCACTCGCGCCTTATGCCCATTCACTTTGAAGTCATATTGCATAAATCCATACCACTCTCCCGTCTTCCCAGGGAAGGAACAGGTATCGGACCATGCGGCAAAAGGAACCATTAGGATAAAGCACAAACTACAAAGGGATAACTTCATTATATAACCTCAATTGTTGATAACATCATCAGTGTTTCCAGAGTAACAAATGATTCCAAGATGAGCAAATACTCTTCAAAAAAAATAGCTAATGCAAAGTATTATTGTTGTGTCGATATAAATAGACACGCCAAGAATCAATTGCATTTCGTCTCTGGGGTTCAGAACCACCATTGGAAAATTGGCTAAATGATTTTTTGAAATAGTGTATAACACTAAGGTTAATGAATCGATCACCAATTCAGGGCTATAATGTGCAACACTCTCAAATCCAAAGTTGAAAGACAGTAAATACCAGTCCATATTGAAGACCTGAACAGAATAAAAAGTATGCGCAGCAGGAAATTAGACGGTTCAGAAAAGATATGCTCTGAAATTAAACTTAAATACTTAGTAGTCACCCTGACTCCTAAGTATATTCAAGTGCCCCAAATTTTGGGTAGTCAATTATCTTTACGTTAATTGACTGGAATTTCTTTAATTATCATATTTTATAAAACAGAACAGTTTCGATTGAAGATATAAATTTGCTATTCATGAGTTAATTAGACAGGGTTTGCTGTCAACATAGTTAACAACATGATACATCATAAAAAAGTAATTACGAGATAAGCTTTATACATATATAATACCTCCTTTGTACTTTACTATCTTTAGCTATAAAAACTTATCACCTAAATCCAAACAACACAAATGAGAAATGCGCATATTTTTGTACAACTTATTAAAAATGCATATATAATGGCTCATACAGATGCGCCTAAGCCCGAAAATATGCTATAGTTTCGGACTTTCACAGTAATATTGTCTAACTGCAAAGCAGTTAAGGAGCACGATATATGAGTTCGGGTATGTATTATCCCAGAAAAATCGAGAAAAAATGGCAGGATTATTGGTTAGAGAATAAAACCTTTAAGGCCGAAATCAATCACGATAAAGAAAAATATTATGTCTTGGACATGTTCCCCTATCCATCCGGCGACGGTCTTCATGTAGGCCACCCCGAGGGCTATACAGCGACCGATATCGTTTCTCGTTATAAACGCATGAATGGATTCAATGTTCTGCACCCAATGGGCTGGGATGCTTTTGGGTTGCCGGCTGAGCGTCATGCAATGCGTACAGGGGAACACCCAGCCATTATTACAAATAAAAACTGCGACACCTTCCGACGCCAAATCCAAGAATTGGGTTTGTCCTACGACTGGGATCGTGAAATTAATACCACCGATTCCAAATATGTGAAATGGACTCAGTGGATTTTCAAAATATTACACGAACAAGGCCTGGCCTATGAACAGGAAGTAGCAGTGAATTTCTGTCCAGCGCTCGGAACTGTTTTGGCGAACGAAGAAGTCAAAGACGGTAAATATGTAGATACCGGCGATCCAGTGGAAAAGCGTCCTATGAAACAGTGGATGCTCAAGATTACCGCCTATGCTGAGCGTCTTATCAACGATTTGGATGAAGTTGACTGGCCAGAAGGCATAAAAACTATGCAACGCGACTGGATAGGACGTAGCGAAGGTGCAGATGTTACTTTTAAAGTAGCCGATTCCAATCATGAGTTCTTAATCTTCACTACCCGTCCCGATACTTTATTCGGTGCGACCTATTGCGTATTGGCACCTGATCATTCTCTTGTTGATCACATCGTAACTGACGAAAAACGTGCAGCAGTTGAAGCCTATGCTGAAGAAGCGGGAAAATTAAGTTCACGCGATCGTATGAAAGAAGGCGACGAAAAAAGTGGTGTATTCACTGGTGCATACGCAGTAAACCCAGTAAATGGTGAAAAAGTCCCTATCTGGGTAGCGGATTATGTGTTGGCTGAATACGGCTACGGTGCAATCATGGCAGTACCTGCGCACGACCAACGCGATTATGATTTTGCGAAGAAATTCGATATTTCTATTATACAAGTGATTGCCGGCGGTGACATTTTCGAAAAAGCCTTTACTGGCAATGGCAAATTAATAAACTCCGGATTTATTGATGGATTGGATGTACCAGCGGCAAAAACGAAGATGAACGCTTGGTTGGAAGAACAAGTCGTGGGTAAAGGCACGATAAACTATAAATTACGTGATTGGTTATTTGCTCGCCAACGTTACTGGGGTGAACCTTTCCCCTTGGTTGAATTGGAAGATGGTACTGTAAAGACGGTACCGCTGAAAGATTTACCAATCCTCTTGCCCGAGATGGACGAATACAAACCTGCAGATGATGGAAAACCTCCTTTGGCTCGTGCGACCGATTGGGTCAATACGGTAGATGAAGAAACCGGTCAAGCTGCAAAGCGTAACACGAACACAATGCCACAGTGGGCTGGTTCCTGCTGGTATTTCTTACGCTTTTGCGATCCCACCAATGACGAAATGGCTTGGTCCAAAGAAGCCGAAGAATATTGGATGCCAGTGGACTTGTATGTCGGTGGTGCCGAGCATGCAGTCTTACACTTATTGTATTCTCGCTTTTGGCACAAGGTACTTTACGACACAGGCTATGTATCCACCAATGAACCTTTTCAAAAATTATACAACCAAGGAATGATCTTGGCGCATTCGTATAAAGATGAACAAGGCAAGTACCACTACCCCGATCAAGTAAAGCAGGATGGTCAAAATTGGGTCACGAAATCTGACAACACCACCGTTCATACACAGATTGAGAAAATGTCTAAGTCTCGATACAACGTTGTGAACCCTGATGACGTCATCAAAGCCTATGGGGCCGATTCTATGCGCTTATATGAAATGTTCATGGGACCATTGGATCGCGATAAACCATGGACCGATGAAGGCGTTCAAGGGGTTAACCGTTTCTTGCGCCGTGCATGGGGATTATTTATTACAGAAGACAATACGCTTCAAGCGCGCTTACAAGCGTCTAGCAGCTCTGATGGACTGACAAAAGTACTTCATAAAACGATTAAAGCGGTCACGCATGATATTGAGAACTACTTATTCAATACCGCGATTGCGCGCATGATGGAATTTGTCAACGCAGCGCTTAAAGAGGATAGCTTGGTACAGTCCGATGCTGAAGCGTTTGTCCTGTTATTAGCGCCATTTGCGCCACACATGGCTGAAGAACTCTGGGAGCGTTTAGGCTATAGTAATACTCTCGCCTATGCTCCATGGCCTAGTTACGATGAATCCTTGTTGCTAGAAAACTCTATCGAGGTGCCGGTGCAGGTTAATGGGAAAAAACGCGGCCGAATAACAGTACCAGTCGATGCAGACCAAGCCACAATTTCTGAAATTGCCAAGGCTGATGAAAAAGTAGCTCCGTACTTCGAAGGTAAGACGGTGGTGAAAGAAATCATCATTCCAGGGAAAATGGTTAACTTTGTTGTTAAGTAGTATCTTTACAATAATATAGTATCTAGCCCCGCTATTGACTTGTATAGCGAGGCTATTTTTTACAATATCTCCAAAACAACCTTAACGGTAAGTTCTCTACCGTCGCGTATTACATTTACATTTACTTGGTCTCCTGCACTACGACCATCCATGATACGATATAAATCATTGCTGTCGTTCACGAGCTCTTGATTTATACCGACTATTACATCACCCAGAATAAGCCTACCACGGCGATTTACTTGTACTGGATTTAGACTTGCCTTATGAGCAGGGCCGTCGGGTGTAATGTTTCGGATAATAACACCGCTAATACCATATCGGCGAGCCAAATGATCTTCCATCAGCACAACCCCCATCCCTACGCGTCGAACTTCTCCAAATTCGATGATTTGTGGGACCATACGCTTTATGATGTCAATAGGCACTGCAAAACCGATTCCAGCATATGCTCCTGATGGACTAAATATAGCCGTATTGATACCGATGACACGACCTGAGCTATCCAACAACGGTCCGCCAGAGTTGCCTGGGTTAATAGCTGCATCGGTTTGAATTACACCGGATATGGGGCGACGCGAAACGGATTCAATTTCACGACCTAATCCACTGATAACACCCGTTGTTAAGGTTTGATCCAAGCCAAACGGATTACCAATGGCCATCACACTTTGCCCCACTTTCAAATTTCGTGACCGGCCAACACGTATACCGCGCAATAATTCTTTTGGCGCATCAATTTTAAGAATGGCCAAATCTTTATCCGGTTCCGCACCAACCAATTGCGCATCCCACGTACTTCCGTCGGTTAGGGTAACTTTTGCCGCATTTGCATCTTTGATGACATGAAAATTAGTGACGATATAACCTTCTGAAGACCAAATAAATCCTGAGCCTGAACCTCGAGCAACTTCTTGCACGCGCATGCGAAATGAATCGCGCATATGAGCCATAGTGGTTATATTGACAACTGAAGGCGACAATGTTTCAAACAATTCAATAGTGCGATCTTCTGCATCAAAACTCAAGTCTTCTAAGGCTGCGCTATCTCTTTGGCTTAATTCTTCTAATGACGTGGAAAACAATTGGGTATATCCATTGGGCTCAGAACCTGCCACATTTCCTTCATATTCTAGAATCTCGGGAGAAGTCATATATTCAGATTCAATCACACCTTGTGACTCGCTGAGCCTCAAAAATAAATCAAGTGCTAATAATACAATCAGTATTATCATAGAAACTGGTAAGACGTATTGTCTCATTCGGGGCCCCTTTCAGCAATACACTCAACAATATATATTTATATTCTAACGGCTCTACATTTGAAATCACAAGCTTTAGTAATGGATGACAAGTTGAATAAAAACCTAGCAAAGGGCATAATAGAATTTACTAGAATCCTTAATATCAGTGTATATACTCCTGATTAGCAAAGAAAATCGTATAATGTATAATGGTAAAACTATATCTGTCATTTTCCCAACGTATAACGAAAAAGACTCCATTCGCAAGGTCATAAACGATTTTGATGAATTAGGGATTGTCGATGAGTTAATCGTTATCAACAACAACGCTACTGAAGGCACTACCGAAGAAGTCGCCCAAACCAATGCTGTCGAATATCATGAGCCGATACAGGGCTATGGCGCAGCAATTCGCTGCGGATTCGATAAAGCCACAGGCGACATGGTGGTGGTTTGTGAACCGGATGATACTTTTTTAGCCGATGATATATATAAATTGCTTTCCTATGCGGGTGATGTCGAGATTGTCTATGGTTCACGAACAGTAAGTGAATTTATTTGGAAAGGCGCCAATATGGGTCGATTTCTACAAGTGGGTAACTGGGCTACAGCCAAGATCTTGGAAATCTTGTTTAATACCAATTCACTTTCCGATGTTGGCTGCACCTTTCGCCTTATCAATAGAGAGGCTTTAGATCTATTAAATCCTCAATTCAGAGTCAATTCCAATTTCTTTGGCCCAGAAATGATGATCTTGAGTTACCAGAACAAAATCCCCTCAGTCCAAATTCCTTTGCGGTATAAGGAACGTGTGGGAGAAAGTTCAGTAACAGGCGATTTATGGAAAGCCTTCAAACTGGGCATCCAAATGATCATCTTAATCTTTGGCAAACGTGTTGGCCTCGACAATATTACCGTAAAACTTCTTGAAAAGAAGTGGTAAGTCAACTTTTTAGCCTTGGGTGAATTCTCGCTGGCTTAGGTGATATAGTTTGACTATGAGTCTAAGTGGTTCACAACATAAATGGCTGACCCTAACATCAATCCCTGGTGTGGGAACTGCGCAGTTTTTTCGATTACTCGCGCGCTTTCACACTCCTGAGAATATTTTAAGCGCCCCAGTTTCAGAACTTAGTGAGATCATGGGAAAAGCATTGGCTCAGCGGATCAGTCAATGTAGTGAGGTGGTCGATCTGAAGCAACAACTTCGTTTAATGAATGAATATCAAGTTCATTTAACGACTTTGCATGCCCCAGACTATCCATTACGATTGGCTGAAATTTATGATCCCCACTTGGCATTATTTTGTCGTAGTGAGTTACACCAATGTGATCAGTTTTCCATTACGCTGGTAGATACACTACGCGCTACCCCTCATGAAATTCGCATGGCTGAAAAGTTCGCACGCGAATTCGCAAATCGAGGTATAACAGTGATCAGCGGAATGGCTGCTGGCATTGATACCGAAGCACATCGAGGGGCTTTAGATGCTGGCGGGCGCACAATTGCAGTGTTGGGGTGCGGCGTTAATGTGGTGTATCACAAAAGTAATCCTAAACTGATTAATGACATCATTCAACAAGGGTGTGTCTTGTCGCAATCTCTTATGGATTCTCCTCCTGCTCGTACTCATTTTCCGGTCCGAAATCGTATCATCAGCGGCATGAGTATGGGAACGGTAGTAGTTCAAGCGCAAATAAAATATGGAGCATTAATTACAGCGCATACGGCTTTAGAACAGGGGCGTAAAGTCTTTGCCATTCCAGGGGAAATCGGAATTCATAACAGTGCTAACCCCCACTCTCTAATTCGAGATGCTGCGAAATTGATTGAGACAGCCGATGACATTCTTGATGAGCTAAATGTTTCGGATGAACTACACGTGAGCGCGGTAAAGTTACCCGAAGCTTCTCCTGCGCCAATACCTCCCGAAGCAAATGATATACCAAACTTACCCCCCATGCCCAAAGCCTATGAAAGTGTAAGCAATGATGTGGATAAGGATATACTCTCTGTTCTTAAGCCCAACTGCTCCTATGTGGATGAAATTGCGGCAGCGTGCCGGAACTCTGTTGAAAAAGCCTTGAGCACCTTATCCATTCTTGAGCTTAAGGGAACGATACGACAATTTAGTGGAAAGAAATTTGCACCTCGATGAAACTGGCTAACCGAATTCGTACAGGTGATTCTATTGCCCCTCCCCTTTCATGGGCCTTATCGTCTCTGACACCGTTCACACGCCTTGGAATGTGGTTACGTAAACGCAAAAAAGTCACCTCGGCTAATGCACATGTCATCAGTGTAGGCAACATCACCGCTGGCGGTACCGGTAAGACACCCGCGGTCATTCGAATTGCGAAAGAGCAAATCACCTTGGGTAAGAAAGTCGGAATCTTAACGCGAGGCTATGGGACTAAGTCCAAAGAAGCCATCGTTGTTTCTTCAAATGTATCGCCCGATGATTACTATTCCGAATTGGGTGATGAGCCTGCGGTCATTCTTCGACATGTACCGGGTGCAATCGTGTTTAAAGCAATTAATCGCGTAGCAGCTGCTAAACTTGCCGTGTATGAGCATGGATGCACCGTACTTATTCTTGATGATGGCTTCCAGTATATTTACTTGGATCGAAAAGAAAATATTTTATTAATCGACTCTACCAATCCTTTTGGCAATGGTAGTTTACTCCCTCGCGGATTTTTACGAGAACCCTTGGAGGAACTTCGTCGTGCTACCCGATGTATTGTCACGCGCTGTAGTTCCGACATGAATCGCACGGCCATTAAACAGGAACTTCAAAAGCACAATCCGGGTTGTCCAGTTGAATGGACCACCCATGCTCCCAGCTATTTCTATCATCTTGCAACTGGTGAACAATATCCACTTGACCATTTCAATGGTCAACGCGCTGTTGCTGCCTGTTCAATTGGAAATCCGGAATCCTTCACAAAGACCTTAGGTGCATTGAAAATCGAAATTTCGGAAACTCGTGCCTACGATGACCATGCTCCGATACCCACCGAGGCATTCAGCACTGAGTCACCTATTATCATTACCGAGAAAGATGCCGTACGCCTGAAGACTCCACCCAAGAATGTTTATGCACTGGTTGTGGAACTCCGTTCCTACCCCTAAGCTCCATCCTTTCCTTATAAAGAAATGTCAGGAATGTTGCAGGCCCTGATGTAAATATGGGAAAGAATGGGGTACAGATTTGAACATAACATTATGACAGCTAACAAATAGACTTTTTTATTAACCTTTAGGCTCTAAGTCAGCACCTGCATGTCGGCTACGTCGAAGTGTTTGATCTCTTCATCATGACCTTTTTTGATTTTATTTGGCCATGAGGGATCAGAAAGTAATGCGCGCCCGATGGCGATGAGATCGAATTCATCGTTTTCCATACGCTCCAGCAACGCATCAATATTGGAAGGCTTGGAGCCTTTGCCTATAAAGGAGCCGAGGAAATCGCTTTCAAGTCCGACACTGCCTACACTGATCGTGGCTTTACCCGTGATCTTTTTGGTCCAGCCAGCTAGATTTAAGTTGGAGTCTTCAAATTCGGGTTCATCAAATCGACGTTGACTACAATGGAACACATCTACCCCGGCTTCACACAGTACGTTGAGATAGGCTTCGAGTTCTTGTGGCGTGGGTGCCATTTTATGGGTGTAATCCCCTTGTTTCCATTGTGAATAGCGGAACACAATAGGAAAATCATCGGATACGTTTGCGCGCATGGTCTTCACGACCTCAGAGGCGAATCGAGCTCGAGTCGCTAAATCGCCGTTATAGCCATCGCTGCGTTGATTGGTTACACTCCAGCAAAATTGATCGATGAGATAACTGTGGGCACCGTGGATTTCCAATCCATCCATGCCAATCGCTTCGGCGTCTTTGGCAGCTTCTCCAAAGGCTTCCACACAGGCATCAATATCGGCTTGCGTCATTTCCACAGGCGGTTGCGCTTTTTCATGCAGCATTGCTACTTGTGGGTGAATGACGGGTGATGGTCCAATGACAGGATCTTCTGGACTGGGTCCTGATCCCGGTGTACGCATACTCCCCACGTGCCAGACTTGAGGAATAATATGCCCTCCAGCGGCATGCACTTCTTCCACGACTTTTTTCCACCCTGCCAAGGCTTCATCACCATAAAAACTAGGTACATTATCGTATCCATGAGACCCTTTTGCCCCTGGTGGAGTACCTTCTGTCACGATAAGGCTTACACCGCCTTCAGCACGTCTTTTATAGTATCCCGCCACATCATCATTGGGGATGCTGTTGGGGGATTGACTGCGTGTCATGGGGGCCATAACAATGCGATTGGATAATTCGACTTTGCCGAAAGAGAATCGACGAAACAGAGTATCGAGCTTGGATGACATAATAGTTTCCTTGAATAGAGTTCAAAACAAGTAGAAAAGATAACATGTTAACCATCTGTAATCAAATCCGCCTAAAACTATTCAAAATAAGGGTTAAATGAGGTATAATACTGCTTTCGCTGACCCTAACCCTTTGAAGGACCTGTTTCATGTACATTGGACGTATTGTTTCCGTCGCCAAAACCCCTGATAACCGAATTGTTGCCTCTTATCGCGTATCTAGTCGCTCATTTCCCAACCGTAAAGCAGTCATTAGTGGAGATAAAGTAAGTATCGTACCCAAAGATGGCCATGAAGGCGATATCTTCAAAAACCCTTATATTGCTTATAACTGTGTACGTCTTGTGAATAATGGAGACATTGCTGTAGTTACCAATGGTAGCCAAACCGACCCTATTGCGGAAAAAATTGCGATGGGGATGCCTATTCGAGATGCCTTGGTCCTCTCCTCATTGGCAATGGATTACGAAAAAGACGATTACAACACTCCACGTATCAGTGCCGTTGCCGATCGTGTAAACAACACGGGCTGGTTGGCTGTGGTACGCGACAATGGCTTGGAAGTACGTGAGATGCCATTGGAAGCAGGTCAATTTTTCTATGTATCCACGTATGAAGAAAATACATTGGAAATCGCTCAAGGCGGTGACTATACCGCGAATACTTCTGAAGAAGCCTGCGAATTTATTCTGAGAAAAAGTGTTTTTGCCGAACGTACAAAACCTGTGACTGCGGTTGCTGCAGTATTCACTGATGGTGAATTCGAGTTAACTTCTCAGGATGTTATAACTGATTAATGTCGCATCTATTTGCCACTGAGATAGACGAGCTCATTCGTGGCTGGTTTATGCTGGATGCCGCATTACAGACTTGGGCAGCCGGGTATTTTGCAGAAGCTGGTCATCGTCATCCAACGGCCCCTATTGCTTGGTTGTCTTTGGGCGATAGTTTTAAAGAATTACGCTTGTTTGATCAGGGGATGTTTTATTATCAGAAAGCCACAGAATTGGAACCGCAGCATCAGTTGGCCTTGAAAGGTCAACGAGATTGTGCCCCATCAATCTTTGGAATGATGCGTATTTTTAGTAAAAAATCGCTCATAGAGCGTTAGAATAAATCCGTGAAAGACGGTAAATTGAATCGTATACGATTGGAGTTGGATACAAATGAGTACTGAATATGTAAGTCCCATGGTTGAACGTTTCGCCACGAAAGAAATGTCTGAATTGTGGAGTGCGCAAAAGAAGTTTTCCACATGGCGGCGTTGCTGGATTGCATTGGCTGAAGCGGAACAGGAATTAGGTCTTCCCATCACCGATGAGCAAATTGAAGAAATGAAAGCCAATGTCGATAATATCGATTTTGAGTCGGCTAAGGCTTACGAATCCAAAACCCGTCATGATGTTATGGCACACATTCATGCCTATGGTGAAGTGGCTCCCAATGCTATGCCCATTATTCACTTGGGCGCAACCAGCTGTTATGTAGGCGATAATACGGATCTGATTTTACTTCGCGAGGGCTTGGAAATCATTCTCAACAAAGCAGTTAATGTATTGGGGAATTTAAAAGATTTTGCTCTTAAATGGAAAGATCTACCAACACTGGGCTACACCCATTATCAAGCGGCTCAAGTAGTCACTGTTGGAAAGCGCACATGCTTATGGGCACAGGATTTGGTTTTTGATATCGAAGATCTTGAAGACCAATTGAAACGCCTTAAGTGCCGTGGTGTAAAAGGGACTACGGGAACACAAGCTTCTTTCATGGCTTTATTTAATAATGATTCAGACAAGGTACGTCAATTGGACAAATTGGTTGCTGAACGCCTGGGATTTCAAGAATCCTATCCTGTCACTGGTCAAACGTATCCGCGCAAAGTGGATACGCAAGTATTGCAGGTCTTGGCTTCAATCGGTGAAAGCGTTCATAAATTCGCGACCGATATGCGTTTATTGCAAAACATGAAAGAAATAGAAGAGCCATTTGAGAAAACGCAGGTGGGTAGTTCTGCGATGGCCTATAAACGCAACCCGATGCGTAGTGAACGTGCATGTTCATTGGCACGTCACTTGATGGCCTCTCCCCTGCACTCGCAGTTTACTACAGCCACTCAATGGTTTGAACGAACCTTAGATGATTCTGCTATTCGGAGAATCAGCTTGCCTGAAGCATTCTTGGCTTGTGACGGTATTTTGAATTTGTACCTCAACATTATGGAAGATCCGGCGGTATACCCTAAAGTTATTGAAAAGCATTTATGGGCTGAATTGCCCTTTATGGCTACTGAGAACATTATCATGGAAGGTGTGAAACGTGGTGGTGATCGCCAGGAACTCCATGAAGTTATTCGTGTCCACTCCCATGCTGCAGCGGCGGTTGTGAAACAAGAAGGTGGAGACAATGATCTTTTGGATCGTATGGCCAATGACCCGGTAATTGGGATGACACGTGAAGAAATAAATGCTACGATAGACCTCAAGGAGTTTGCGGGGCGTTCTCCACAGCAGGTGGAAGAATTTGTCGCGGACTTTATAGATCCGATTCTTGAAAGAAATTCGGCCCGTTTAGGAGCTGAATCGGATGTTCGCGTATAAATAGAATAGGTTAGACTAGTCAATTACTTAAAGGTGATGATATAGCTTCTGAGCCCTTAAAATATGCATTCATTATGAATCCCCGTTCGGGGAATGGCCGCGCCTTAAAAGCTTGGGCGCGGCTAAAGTCGTCTGTTGAAGCGGTGGTGCCTAAATATACCATGCTGCATACAGAATATGGTGGACATGCTAAAGAATTGGCGAGTAAGGCTTTACAGGATGGCTACACTCGCATAGTCAGTTGTGGCGGTGATGGCACCCATAATGAAGTAGCCAATGGCTTCTTTCAAAATGATCAAGCCAGAAATCCTGATGCTTCTATGGCCATTGTTCCATTTGGAACAGGATGTGATTTGGGGCGCTCATTGCGTTTACCAAAACCGGAAGATAGTATCGACTACATTGCCGATCCACAAACAACCGCTATGGATGTGGGAAAGTTACAGTGTGTGGGCGAAGATGGTGAGACGGTCGAGAATTACTTTCTTATTGCAGCCCATGCTGGGTTGGGTGGCCATCTCAACATGCAAGTCAATAACCGCACTAAAGCATTGGGAGGGTTTCTGACCTTTTTACTGGGAGTCATTACTGCTCGGTTGACCTATACGGATCCAGAGATGACAGTAACGATCGATGGTGAAACGATTACGAAGCCGTTTATGGATATTATTATGGCCAATGGTCAATATGACGGTGGTGGTATGCATATCGGACCGAAAACGTTGCTCAACAATGGTCACCTTGAGGTTTATACCATTGATAAATTGAACTTTCTGGGCGTCTTATTGAATATCCCTCGAATCTACAATGGGACGCTGGAGGAACACCCCAAGGTAACGTATTACCGTGCCAAGAAAATCACTATAGAGTCCGATGAAAAAGTATGGATCTCACCTGATGGAGAAGTTTCCGGTGTTTTACCAGCAACAGTCAAAGTAATCTCTCAAAGTATCAATATGGTAATGGGCCCTAATCCGCCATTGGTATAAATTCACCTTCTGGTCCTATCGCAATAGGGCCTTCTGCTGGCCATTCATAGCCCTGCGTACGCTCAACCAATTCTTCCTCATCAAGGGCAAATTGCGGGCTTATTTCGATAACTACATTGGTTAAATCACGTGTACAACCAGCAGCATTCACCCACGCTCCCCAGAATCTGGACATATCATTGCGTGCCTCTTCGACAGAGCCGTGACCAGTCATTTGCTTTGTGGGCGTGGTTTCCCCTGATTTGGGGATTTCCAGAACAATATTTTCGCCTTCAGCGTATTCAAGTGCATCAAATATGAAGGTTTCGAATTTATATCCATTTAAACCATCAGTAGTGATCAGCTTACCCTTTTCATTGATGTATGGAATTTTTTTGTGAGAACAATGCCAAGGAAATTGTTCGTATTTATCGTAGACTCTTTGAATAAAATCAAGAGAAATAACATGGATTGCTGCATTCGAGGCGAAGTGCACGATATTACCATCTGCATCTACTTCGAGTAATTGTGGAAACATATCCAATTCGATGTATTCAATCACGCGCAATTTTCCATCGCATGTACAAAATACCCCAGCGGGATCACGTAAACCTTCTTTACGACTTACTTTGGAAGATAGTTCACAATTCTTCAGAATATGGTAACCAATAAAATAGGGATCGGCCAAACATGTTGCCCAGTTATCCACTTGAAAATAGCTGAGCGTATCTATACCACGTTTTCGCGCATCATCCATAATGCCATTTTCAACTAGAGCTGGAATACACCCGCCATGCCCATTGGGGTTCATAGCTAAGGATGATGGTGAATTGAGTATATATTTTCCTTGCTCATCCACACAGGGCATCATGCGTTGTTTAAAAAAGACTACATCATCAGGATTTAATCCAAAAAAGTTATGTTCGGAAAAAAACTCTTTCGTAGCCACTTCATTGCTTTCACCAACCATAATATACCAAGGCAAAACACAGCCGTAGCGGCGTTGAATAGCGTGGATCTTTTCAGCATGAAATGCAAAAAGAGAACGTCCCGATACAGGCCCAATAGGAAACGCCCCTTTGGGTCCATGATATCCCAAGCGTGTCCCTTGTCCGCCCGCTACCAACACCAATCCTACACGGCCCGCACGCAATGATTCTTCACCTGCTTGTTTGGCTGCTTGAGCCGAATCACTTTCCCAGGTATCCACTACGGGTGCTAAGACATTGGCAGGGGTAATAGAATCAAAATGTTCCCCCGAGTGCTCATTCAAAATCCAGGTGTTTATTAGCCGATCGACTTGGTTAAAATCGATCGTACTGAGCTGAGTTGAGAACGCATGCTGATCGCTTTCATCAAGGTTTTCCCAATAATTCAAAATATGCTCTTGACCTGCTGCTGCTATGGATTGAATTAATTTCTCATCTAATTTCACTACATTATCCTTCGTAATACTCTATATTCTAAATTTTAATTTGACGTAGGTACACGTTCCATCAAGCCAATTGCTCGAATTATATGTTTTACTTCTTCCCCTTCAACCGATAGCACAACAGTCAAATCTCCCTTTTGCAAACGGTTTTCTTGGGGTTCAGCAATACGAAAATCAAAGGCGACTGTATTGGGATCTTCACCTGCTCGGTGAGTAATTTCTATACTTTCATTGTCCATGCTCAATGATTTAACTTCGACCGGTATAGTATATGTAAGATGCATAACGCCATCTATTTTTTGCCCTGGGGTAACTTTTCTTAATGTAATTGCATCTGGTGTAAATTGATATGGTCCTATCACATTTAGGACTATAGGAATGGTTTGAATCGGATTCTTAGCGCGTTCCCAATTCAATTCCGCTGAATATTTATGCGTACCGCCAGGAAGTCCCGCAGAAATAGACATGACTAAATCCTGTTCGAGTAAATCCGGATTTTTCCATTCAGACCGCGGTATTTCTACTATTCTTAATGTAATTTGCTCTGGAGTTCCAGAAGAAAGACTAATATTTTTTAATTGGACACTTTCTGATTCTGTTTGAGTTATCCGAATCTTCTTTTCAATCACATCTTCGCCTTTGATGTTTTCGAAGTTAAATTCCTTTTCGGATAACTCAACCCCACCATTTAAACGGGCAGAAACTGGTAACTGAATAATACTTTGGTTTGGATCATTTGATGCGATAGTGAGTACTTTACGAGATCTAAACCCATTAATTCGATTGGGGTCAACTGTTATTTCTAAAATTCCTTCTTTACCCGGAAAAATGGTATCTTCTTTCATTTTTCCCTGCGTACACCCGCAACTTGTTGTCACTTTAGAAATTATCAATGGGGCAGTACCCTGATTCATAATTCTAACTTCTTTGATGCTATTTGAATCAGAAGATATAAGACCTAAATCTATTTCAGAGAATTCCAATTCAATTTTGGAAACCGAATCTGATTTTTCATAGCGACCTATTTTTTCACTCATTTCACCTGAAGTATTTTCCGATGTTCCTTCCGATCTCATCTCTATAGAATCTTCTGAGGCTTTCTCCATCTTAGCAGAACTAGTTAGAGTTTGAATTTCTTCATTCTTTACAGGAACGACATTATCAGCATTAGGCTCACATCCTATAAACATTCCAAATACACATACCAACCCAATTGCATGAACCACCCATTTCCTCTTCATGAGATCTCCATTTTTTGTTATTATATTATTCTATGGTCACTGAAACTGGAACACTAAAATCTTTATAACGTGGATGACTAATATCCAAACCCAATCTAAACTTATGTTCTCCTGGTTCTAAACCAGGTGCCACTTTTGCAATTAGTTGATGTTCAGCCAATGTCTGATCTTCCCATTCTTCTTTAGGGACATCCCTTAATTCAAAGCTGAATTGCTCAGGCATTCCGCTTGGCGTAATTAATTCTTGAACAACATACACCTCGTCGGGCTGTGATTGGGTTAAGTGAATGACTTGCTCTAATACGTCTTGGGCTTTTGCCATTCCGAATTCAATAGGATTGGGGTCAATTTTCACTTCGCCTTTAATGGTAGATGTTACAGGCAGAAAGAGTTGGGTATTAATAGGATCTGTTGAATATATCGTGAGCACTTTGGTGGTTTGAAACCCTTTAAAGCGTTTAGGGTCTACCCGTATGATCATTGCCCGTGATTCACCTGACGGTATGACATCGTCTTTCATTTTGGCTTCAGTACAAATACATTCAGTAGTGATTCTTGAAACTGTAACGGGTTGACCTCCGCGATTGTGAACCAACATTTCTTTTTCGGTAGGTTCATCCATCGAGATAAACCCCATATCGAATTCTTTTTGGTCAAGTTCAATCTTAGGCGGGTTCTCAGCATTTGGATCTATTATGCCTACTCCTTTTTCAGCATATTTCGGGTCACGGACTTTTTCTTTCATTTCGGCAATAAAATCCTCGTTACTTTGATATGATTGACCACCGCAACCAGAAAGTATAGTTGTAGCGCTGAGGATGAATAAACTAGTAAATATATTTTTTGTGAACATTGTACAAACTACCTCAATTTAAACTGTTTTTTATATATTTTTTCTGCTTCGAGAATACTTTTTGTAAGCTGAATATAGACCGATTTATCAATTGGGCTTTCTTTTTCAAAACCCAGTAATAGTGCACCAATAATTGGAGACCACATTGGTTGATGAAAATAGGCTTTAGGGCATTGTGTGCGGACTATTTTCTTCATAGCGTCTGCTAATATAGGCGCTTCTTCAGAAAACACACTCCCTGCCATACTAATACCGAACGATTCATTTGTCATGGATAATTTCCTAGCCACAGCATTGAGCATGTGCCCGAGATAAATACCACCCTCTCTTAAGATATCACATGCAGTAGCATCTCCTTCAAGGCCAGCTCGAAATACGAGTTGTGCCATAGGCTGAAGCTTATCTGTAGATAGGGCTCCTGTATAAACATAATAAAAAAAAGTATCAAGATCATCTAAACCAGCGCGATCGAGAAATAATTGCGTTAATAGGGTCTCAGGAATAATACCCTCACGAGATCGCCATACAGAATTTAGCCCTTCTTGACCAAGGGTTTCTCCTGTGCATTTGTCACCGTATTCAGGCAGCCAGCCCCCTGCTCGGGCTTTTTCTCCTCTGGGTGAAATTCCTGCCGCAATTACGCCTGTTCCACAGGCGATTACGAGACCAAAGGATTCTTCAGTACCGCCACGAAGGGCTGCAAATGAATCGTTTAAGAAAACGCGAGGGGTATCGCCAAATAATGGTGTATAAATTTTTTCGTCCAACATGCGGTAATCGTCGTCAATGTCTGCTCCCGCTACTCCCATACCAATACAGGATAAATCGTTGAGTTCAATATTCGCATCGTTTAAAGCCGCCAGTATGGCCTTTTCATTTTCTTGATAGGCATGTTCGACACCTTTGTATTCATAACTACCTGAACCGGCATGAGCATATCCACATATGTGTCCATATTCATCTGCAATTAAACAATCGGTTTTAGTTCCACCGACATCAAGCCCCATTATGTATTTAATCGACATACGATTTTCTCAAGAATTCTAGAATAAAAAAGCAACACACGTAATAGCACCCGTGCGTTGCATAGTATAGCATATTAGCGATGGATTACTGAGCGATTCCTTGTAACTGACGCAAACCGGCTCGAGCACGCTCTGTTGCGGCATCATTCGGATATTCACGAATCAACTGTTGAAATAAAGCTTTGGCTTTTTCAGGCTGTTGAAGTCGTGAATAAGCGACCGCTTCGTTATAAATGGAAAATGGTACTTTTTCACTGGTTGGGTGATTGGTACGTAATTTTTCATAGCCTTTTACAGCATTATGGAAATTTTCCATTTTAAAGTAACAATGCGCACGCCAGTAAATTGCGTTGGCGAAATGGATGGAGTTGGGATACTGGATTGTATGTGCATAAAATTCTTTCAATGCATTGCCAAAATCACCTTTAGAATAATAATCTTGTGCCACACGGTAATGTTGATCAATATCTACCGACATATCTGGTGTTACACCAGTTGGTGGGGTTGTGCTGACAGATGGTCCTGGAGACAGGGTTCCGGTCGTTGGTGGAGGTGGATTAATGCCAGTTGGCGGCATAGACACCAAGGAGTCCCCTGGATTTACAATGGCAGCTGTTGGAGGCGTAACAACTGGCCCTGTTGGAGGGGTCATATTGCCTTGTTGGTATATAAATCGTGTTAAGGTATCCAAGGATGTTTGCAATTGTGCAATTCCATGCTGATTATCTTCCGTTAAGGTTTGAATAGCTAGCAGTTTCTGCTCTGTTGCATTCAAACGCGCTGAAATATCGGCTGTGGTACGTGTCAGGGTTGCAACATCTTTTTCGATGGTTTGAACCGAGCGATTGGTTTTCTCCACGGTGGTTTGCACAGCGACATTACTTCCGGCACCTGCTGTGACACAGCCACTCAACAATAAGATAGTTGTACACAACCCTAAGTAGCTGTAGGCTTTTTTATTCATCATGGAAATCCCTTTCACCCTTATTGTGCTTTATTAAACTGACCATGGCGATTTTTCGACCGAGCGGCTTCAGTATGACCTGCTTCTTTAGGAACTTTTTAACTATAATTAATGGTAGTTAAACGAGCAGGTTCAACACCTAAGTTTATCAAGTATTCACGAAAATTAAGAGCACATCGCTGCCCCAGGGCCAGGTTGTACTCCTGCGTTCCGCGCTCATCACAGTGACCTTCGATTTGAATGGCTACATTGGGTTGACTATTGATGCGACCGGCATTGCGCTTAAGCACTTCCAAGGCAGCCAGCGTCAATGTATAGCTATTGTAATCAAAGTGGATAATTTCCAAATCAGTGACCAGATCAAAGATCCGAGTATCCACTTCATCACCTGTTTCTGCACCGCCTATATTGGAACTGGTGTCCAGTAGTGCGGTGTTGCGTGATTTACACCCGCTTACGCTCACGAGTATAAGTAATGCCAGAATACATGAAATTGGTGTTCGCATCAGCTAGTTCTCCCTAAAACCTTAGAGTGCTTGGTTAAACTCACTACGACGGTTTTTGGACCAAGCAGCTTCGGTATGAGCTGTATCTTGAGGATCTTCTTCACCGTAGCTGATGGTTACCATACGGTCCCCGGATACACCCATGCTCATGAGATATTCACGTACAGCCAATGCACGTTTTTCACCCAATGCCAGATTGTATTCTTGTGTTCCGCGTTCGTCACAGTGACCTTCAATTTGAATCAATGCATTTTTATTGCGTTTAATCATGTCCGCATTTGCTTTAAGTGTTTCGAGTGCATCAGGGCGCAATGAGTAGCTATTGTAATCAAAATAGATTACTTTCAAGCCGTTTGCACTGTCAAACAGAGTCGCATTGTCGATTTCGGGTAAACCGGAAACCGTGGTTGTTTCATTTCCTGAGCCATTGGAATTTGCGTTATCGGTTACGGTGCTGCCGGTATCGATTTCGGCTTGTCCATTTTTCTGACAGCCACTGAATCCACCAATCATGGTGACTGCCATTATTGCGATTACCAGTGTACGAAGTGATGTTAATTTCATTGTTTTCTCCACCCATCTAGGTTGTTGAATGTTGCCAAACGTAGTGTGTTTAGGTTGATCTTGCGTATTCGAGCGCACAGCCTCCCCCATACCTAAGCGGATGTTAACAAAAATGCACTCTTACTTCAACAGAAACACCCTTTATATTCCCATTTTTAGGGGAAAGTTGCATGATCTTTATAAAAAGTACTAAATCCACTCCATTTATGACCTCAAATAGTGTGAAAGCTGTATTTTAGGGCTCTTAGCGGATATATACAGGATTGGCGTAAATCCAGCCTAGCATTTCGCCATTTACCTTCAGCCAGGCTTCTAAACGGTATACACCGGGCTCTTTAATTTTAAAGGAATATGAATTGGTTTCAGTTTCGTCGATTACTTCTCCGTTTCGAATTAAACGCGCATAGGTTTTGAGAGGCAATTGCGCTCGTATACGTAATTTTTTCTGAAAAGGGATTTCATCGCCCATTATACCCAATGTATCACTTTTCTTTTGTACCCAAAGCATAAATCCTTTGGGATCGCACAACCAATCGTGACTCACATAAGCATGCCCGCTTTTGACTGCTTTACGTATGGTAGGTTCATCGAGTTCTTTTGCAAGAATATGTGTACTTACATTTTGAATGGCCACTGGATACGGATCAATATCCAATGTAGCTAAGGTATCACCTGGTTGATGTGTCCCAAAATAGTGTTTAAGCCCGGGAAATTTTTTGAGAGGTAATTCATGCATTTCATCATCGAGATCAACATTGGTGCCAAATATTCCTGTCTTGTTATCTTTCATTTTTAATGTAAGCACGTTATTGTGATGACAATCATTGGCTCCAACACCAACGATCCTTTTGTGCTGAGTTTCGGCATCCCACTTATCCATATACACTTGGGGGTAATCGTATTGAGCGGCAAACACTTCATCGGGATATTGTTTAACCAACTCCTTAAGTTTATTGGCCCCTTCAGGTGTGGTCATTCGTGTGGCTAGATACATAAGCATAACCATCATATCGTCCATGGCATCGTAGTGGCGATTGTAGATTTCCATACCCATAACTCCATCCATATAATGATCAATTTTTGATTCTACATGGGACAAGAACAACATGCCTGTTCCTTGATCAACGGCTTTGATTAGTTCGTCTTTTGAACCAGACATTTCTTCGAATACAGAATTATCGGGATGCACAAGAAATCCATGGGCTTCAGAACCAGGCACAAAGAGCACACCGCCTTTCAGACCGCGCCAACTATCCATAAAATCTTGAGGAGCACGAAAATGATCACTTAAAAATACAACTTCGAGACCAGTTTTCTTGGCTGCATCGAGTAACTCTTCGGGAGTGCCACCTGTATGGGCAGAGTCTCCTGCATGGGCATGAAAAATTCCTTTATAGTCACTAAGCCCCAACCGAGTATGGATTTTTTGCATATCATCCAAAGGCATACGTGATGTTTTAAACGCCATAACATCGCTATGTGTTCCTGCAAGGTTGTCTGGCTTAAGCCTTTTTAACGTTGAATTTTTTCGTGCCAACACATCTTCTTCAGCGAATACTGAAAACGCTAGACTCAGTGTTGTGACCATACAAATTATTATTCTACACATAGCAAAAAATACCTTTTTAAACAATTTTGCTAAGTATAGAACAATTATGAGCCTATTTAGAAGGATAGATTTACTGAATGTTCCTGATCTTTTTTGACCGTGAGCTTAGATGAAGCCATTATCAACGTTTCGAAATTTGGACGCCCTCCACTAAGATCGTATGCACCTGCAACAATGGTATATTGCCCTGCTTCGATCATACCAACAGTCTCCATGCCTTCAGGCCCAATGGAGTCTGAAGAGACTGTATTCATACTTAAACTCTGTAAGCGTAGTTTCATTAAACGTTTCTGGAAGCAAAACTTCACCTGTGGAAGCTTTTCGTTTTTGTAGTGAGGTGCCATATGCATTGAGAGTTACCTTACCAGCAGGTATCTCTTCGAATAGATAGTGCATATCAGGCAATTTCACCACGCCGTATATGTTAGCCATTGGATACATAATAAAATCGGCTTCCCGTTCGAGGCTTGTTTTTCGTACGGACGGATCTTCTGTCGAGGTGTAACCCTCTGGATTACCCAATAAGGCATAGTTCCCTATAGGTAAATCTTCAGAAGTGTTCGCTTTATTTGAAGTAGTAGCCTTATCGGCCCTTTGCTTATCATCGACCCCTGAAAACATCATAAAAATTCCTGATCCTATCAAAGAAAAGATCCCTACGTTCAGTCCTAAACGCAGATTCTCAGACATAACGTGCCCCTTTATTATTTGTTTACCCAAGTCTTTACTCTAGACCATTATTTTTCAACAAATTGAACAATGAGGGCCCGTTACCTAAAAATGCTCTAAAAGGCTTTATTATCGGTGCTGCTGTCCATCTGGTGCATGCGGTTCTGTTTGCGGCATGGCCTGCTCATGGTTCTTCCTAATCAATCGCTTCATACGCTTGACTACTTTTGGATGCATATTTGCAAGGTTATTTTCTTCAGATACATCGGCATGCAAATCATAGAGCTCATAGTCAGCACCGGGTGAGGCTTGTACTAATTTCCACTTACCTAATCGACCGGCACGCATACTCCCCCCATCGCCCAGTTCCCAATAAAAGAAGTCATGAGATAATTGGGGAGCATCTTTTTGCAGCAGTGTTGGCGCGATTGATATGGAATCAAGTCCACGAGGGACTTGATCGGTAGCACCAGCTAAATCGGCAAAAGTCGCAAAATAATCCCCAAAATAGTAAGGATGAGAATTGGCCGTGTTAGCGCGAATTTTACCGGGCCAACTTGCAATGGCCGGAATGCGAAGTCCCCCTTCGTAGAGGGTGCCCTTAAATTCACGTAAAGGGCCATTGGCTTCGAAAAATTCCGGATTCGCCAAGGAATATCGATCGGCACCATTATCAGAAGTAAAAATAACCAATGTATTGTCACGAATTCCTAAGGCCTCTAGTTTTTTCATCACGTCACCAACCCCGCGATCCATGTGTGAAATCATCCCGGCCATAGTCGCGCGGGGTTCTTTGGCTAAAGCATAGCCTTGACGCCATTTGTGCTCAGGAGCATTATCGCCCAATTTCCCTGAATATTCAGCTACTGCTTTCGCTGGGGCAATCCATTCATGATGCGGAATAGTCATTGATAAAAACATGAAAAAAGGTTTGGATTGATTGTTATCAATAAAGTCGAGAGACTTTTCAAGAATGAGATCGTGCACATAGACTCCTTTCGCTTCCCAACGATTTTCTTCAATCATGTGGCGTTCTTGGTTATGCCATAAGTAATCCGTGTAATAAAAATGAGCGTGTTTTTGATGCAAATACCCGAAAAACTCATCAAACCCTTGCTTATTGGGCACACCGGTTGTGCCAGCATCACCAAGGCCCCATTTTCCAAATAAGCCTGTGGTATATCCTGCACCTTGTAATACTTCTGCAAAGGTAATATCGGAATTCCGTAAAGCAATCCCTCCACTGTTTCCTCTGACTGGTGTATGCCCTACATGGTATCCTGTCATTAGCACACTGCGTGATGGAGCGCACAGCGATGAACCTGCATAAGCACTGGTGAACAGTACACCTTCTTGAGCCAATTGATCGATATGAGGAGTTTTTATATGTTGCTGACCATAGGCGCCTAAATGTCCATAGCCTAGATCATCTGCCGTGATAAGGATTATATTGGGTGGGTTTTCATGCTGTGCATGAGCATTAATGCCCAAATTCAGCAAACATAAAGCAACAAAGGTAAGTCCCAGCGGGTAAATGAATTTCATGGGTATACTCCATATAAGTTTTGTAAACCTTAGTAATATCACAACGCAGAAATAGTGTCAATTTCAGATCTGTTTCCCCTGAAACAAAACACCCTACCATCATGAAAATTGAAGGTAGGGTGTATAAAATATGGCGCGCTCGAGAGGATTCGAACCTCCGACACCCGGCTCCGGAGGCCGGTGCTCTATCCACTGAGCTACGAGCGCATAACAAGTCTCAACGCTATATAGTATCATATCATGATGTCAGAGTTGGATTCTATTACTTCGTGCTTCAAAAACAATTTGCTCAATCTATTCAAGGTCTCTCTGAGGTACTTCTAATTCATGAATTGATTTGATATACTACCGATGTTTTTAAACGAGCGCTCAATGTAATCAAGACCAATGGGAAAGGGTGTTTACACCATGGCAGTAAAATATAGTTGTGCAAAATGCAATCGTAAATTTGTTGATTGGGGTGCTGAGAAACTGGGCTTCAGTTGTCCGGATTGTGAGAACTCAACGTTGGAAATTCTCAACTTTGAACCTGCAGCAAAAGTTAAGAGCAAACCCACATTGAAGCGCGTAGTAGCACCTAAGTGACCTGCAATATAGCCTGAAATATCTGCTGAAGATTTATAGTGCTTTAGTGGCGCGTCATTTCAGTTTCAATAAACCCAAAAGTACATGGTTTTAGGAGGGGATGCCCCATGGCTAAGGTATTGATGGTCGGAAACGACATTGAACATGTTGATATAATTGCTTATTCGGCCGAAGGGTTGGGCTATGAAACCGTTTGTACCTACGACAGTATAGACACTGTTAAGCTGGCTATCAGTGAAACTGTTGATTTGGTCATCCTTGAAGAAAAAATGAATGGCTTTACCGGATATGAAGCCAGCTCAAACCTGCGAACCGATCCGGACGTCCCCGCAGAACTCCCCATACTCATGACCTTTACCGGTATTTATCACGATAATGATTTACACAAAGCCGGTGTCACCGATGTGCTCCCTTGGGAATTAGATCCTGCAGCCTTCCGGGAAATCCTTGTAAAATACACCGGTGAATAAATTCGAGGCTATTCTTTCCCGTAGAACCATGCAATGGGAATTGATTTAAACCGGGATAAAATTAACTTTTCATGGTGTTTTTGAACGTAATAGGAAATCAACGCACGTCCATGATGAAACGTTAGGCTGGTATAGGCGTAGGACACATCTGGGTCCACTTCCAAGGGACGTTTATGTGACCATGTTTTTCCCTCATCTTTAGAAATGGCCACTGTAAGGGGTGTACGCTTCCCCCCATGCCCCTCACCATCCACGAATGTATCGTTCCAAATAAGCATTAAATCGCCTGTGGAAGGAATACGACGCAGTGTACTGGGTGCTTCAGGAGCACGAACTCCCCAAGATTCAGGGGTAGACCACGTATCTCCTTCGTCATCAGAATACGCAACGGCAATATGGCCCAATTGAGTTCTAAAATGCATCAACACACGTCCGCTGTCCAATTCTAAAACTTCAGGTTCCATGGAGCCGCGTTTCGCATAATCGACTTGCTCTTTTCCTGGACGCCATGTCAACCCAAGATCATCTGAGATGAAACAACGTGATTTAAAGTGATTATCTGTCTTTACATCTGGTGATGAAGCGACGGGAGCCAACAAACGTCCTGAGCGTAATTGGGTAATCCGATCGTTATTCATAACATGGTAGCCAGGGATGGGAGTTACCAAAATAGGATCGCCAAATGTTTTACCTTCGTCAGAGGACAAACGCAGAAAGGCGTTTAAGTCTCTATACGAGTCTTTCTTCAAAAAGAAAAAGCCTAAGTCCCTTTCACCTGTCTTAGCATTAGTGATAAAAAACAGACTTGAGGACATCACATTTAATTTACCGGTGGTTTCTTGCATCACTGATGAATCAGACCACGTTCGACCACCATCGGCGGAGTGTTTTTCCACTATATGTGCTTTAGCAAAATCAGACCAGGATTCACTGAATTCTGTATTGGAATAAACAATCATACCGTTATTGAGCGTCACAATGGAGCCTTCGCTATAGCGCGGATGCTCCTTAGTTGTTGGATAAACATCTCGGGTAATTAGTTCCTGATTGTATGCTGGTTGTGGAAGCGCCATAACCAGTAATGACTGTGCAGCACGTACACGTACATCCAACACTTCATCATCAAGCATTGCTTCGAGTCCTTCTTTGGTCCATGTCATCCAAGCTTCACCGGCAAAAGTGGCCGCCTGTGTTCGAACACCCGCTTCTTTGTGGGATAAATTTTTAGCCAAGGCAATTTGCCCAGCCGAGTCCCCTAACAATGCCAGAGCATGTTCGAAGAAGAACTGGGATGCGCTTCCAGTCGCTCTCGTTAATTGCTTGCGAAGTTCAGGTATATCACTCTCGTCTCCAATACGCGCCAGTATCCATGCCGCGATACGAGCTGTTTCGAGATCTTCATGCTGTAAATACTCACGCAAAATCACAAAGGCTTCTGGATTCCCCCAGCGACCAAGCGCGGCTGCAGCCATTAGTTTCTGATTGAGGATATTCTCTTGAGCCATCGCTGCATGTAAGAGTCGACCATCACCCACTTCATTTACTTTATAAATGCTTTCGCAGGCATGAATATACCCGTGGGGATCATCACCCCCTAAAATATCGAGCATCACAGAAGTTTTTGAACGGTCACCAGCGCGAACCAATTCACGGGCTAACCCGCAACGGAACTGGTCATCTTTCTCAGCAGCGATCTTAGGCAAGAAAGCCTTAGTTACTTCATCGCCATACCCTGCCAATGTGAGTGCTTCGGCTGCATGCATCGCGGGCCAAAACTCTTCGGACACAAGCCCTTCACGTAAGATTTTTAATGAGCGCGCCTCAACGTCATCTGTCAATTGGATAGATTCGGCACTTACATGGAGCCCTGAAAAGGCGACCATAAAGAGTGTTGAGAGGAAAGTTACGTAATGCAGTTTCATTCATGATTTCCTTATGGTCATTTGTTATAGAAGTAAAAAGTATCTACTAGGAATTGGCTCCACAGCATTTTTTATATTTCTTACCACTGCCACAGGTGCAAGGGTCATTGGGTTTGATTTTGCCCCCTGCACGTTTTATGGGAGCAGGACCAGATGGCTTATGCATACCATTGGAGGCACTTGGCTGATTTTGACCTGATTGCTTCCTACCCGCCAAATTTACCTGGCTAGCAGCCGGTCCAGCAAAGGATTGATCTTGAGGATTATCTGAAGCCAGATAAGCATATTTTTCTAGATGGTCGACCGAGTTTTCATCGTCTTTGTCTTCAACGTTCATGGTGCGACGTTTACGCAATTCAGGTGAAGTTACTCGGAAAAGACTCTGTAACGTTCGCTCATAAATGCCCGAAATTAATTCTTCAAACATTTCAAATGCTTCAGATTTGTATTCCAGTAATGGATCACGTTGTCCTAATGAACGCATACGTACTGATTCACGCATGTAGTCCATTGAGTACAGGTGCACAATCCACTTCTCATCCACGGCGTCAAGAAGAGACATCTTTTCGAGGTCATGAACACGTTTTCGTGCTAAGATATCGAAATCAATGGTTGATTCTTCAGCAATACTTGAATCGCCTTGTGCACATCGATTGTCTGCCTCAGAGCGATAGGAATCAATAAGCTCTTGCTTGATAGATTCTTCACGGCGCTTATATTCATCCATGATTTGATCCATGAATAAGCTAGCCATCTCATCAAGGTTTCCTGATGTGTGCTCATCTATATTAGGCTCAAAAATAAATATTTGCTTAAAGCGTTTAAACAACCCTTCTATATCCCATTCTTCCGGTGGAAGATTTCGTGGAGTGTACTCATTAAGTGCATCCATTAAAGTCTCTTCCATCATTTCATGGATAAGGTCAGTGACATCGCGATCTTCCAGCACGTCTTGGCGCATTTTATAAATCACCAAACGTTGCTTGTTCATGACATCGTCATATTGCACAACGTTTTTACGCATCTCGAAGTTGGCATCTTCCACATGGCGTTGAGCACGTTCTATTGATCGTGTCACCATGCGCTGATCCAAAGGCTCAGCGTCCATCGCTTCACCACCGAACATATCGATGAATTTTTTTACACGGTCTCCCCCGAACAAACGGGCTACCTCATCTTCAAGGCTTACATAAAATCGACTACTTCCGGGGTCGCCTTGACGCCCTGCACGACCGCGTAACTGGTTATCAATACGGCGTGAATCATGACGTTCGGTTCCGACAATAGCCAGCCCACCTAATTCAGCCACGCCTTCACCGAGCTTAATATCCGTCCCACGTCCAGCCATGTTGGTGGCAATGGTTATGGAACCGGGCTTACCGGCATTGGCGATGATTGAAGCTTCGCGTTCGTGCTGTTTCGCATTAAGTACTTCGAAATGGGTAATCCCTTTTTTCTTTAAAATCTTGGCTAGTTTTTCCGATTTTTCAATGGAAACTGTACCCACCAATATTGGGCGTTTAGACTTATGGATTTCTTCAATTTCATTGGCTACGTAGTGGAACTTCCCATCTTCAGTAGCGAACACAAGGTCGGTTCCATCATCCCGCTGTAAAGGCAAGTTTGTAGGAATTTCAAAAACTTCGAGACTATAGGTTTTTGTAAATTCAGCGGCTTCGGTCATGGCTGTACCGGTCATGCCACCCAATTTATTATACAGTTTAAAGAAATTCTGATAGGTAATACTGGCTACGGTTTGTGTTTCGGATTGCACTGCTACGCGTTCTTTGGCTTCGATGGCTTGGTGTAGACCGTCACCAAATCTACGCCCTTCCATCATCCGACCGGTAAATTCATCAATGATTACAATCTCACCATTTAACACTACATATTCATCGTCTTTACGATAAAAGTTGTGAGAACGGATGGATTGCTCAATCATATGAACAGCCCCCATGGAGTCATTAGTATACAAATTATCAACATTGAAAAAGCGCTCAGCGGCTTCCATACCTTCTTCGGTCAGGGTCGCATGGTTCCCTTTTTCTTCTAGTTCATAATGCTTCTCGTCTTTAAGCTGTGCAACCAATTCATTTACTTTTTGGTATAAACCAGTACTTTTTTCAGGCCGTCCGGAAATAATCAGGGGGGTACGCGCTTCATCCACCAGAATAGAGTCCACCTCATCCACAATGGCAAAATTGAGTTCACGTTGCACACGGTGCTCTGCACGTTGCGCCATGTTGTCGCGCAAGTAATCGAATCCATACTCATTGTTGGTTCCGTATGTAAGGTCAGCACGGTAGGCTACTTGACGCTCGGTCGTGGGCATCCCTTGCTGAATCAATCCTACGGTTAATCCCAAGAATTCAAAAATGGGTCCCATCCATTGCATATCCCGACGTGCAAGATAGTCATTCACTGTAACAATGTGAACCCCTTTTCCCTCGAGAGCATTTAGGTATAAAGGTAGTACGGCGACCAAGGTTTTACCTTCTCCGGTCATCATTTCAGCGATTCCACCTCGGTGAATCACAAGTCCACCAAGCAATTGCACATCAAATGGGCGTAGGCCGATTACGCGCTTGGAAGCTTCTCTTGATACCGCAAATGCTTCTGGGAGTAAGTCATCTAAGGTCTCGCCGTTGGCTAAACGTGTTTTGAAATGACCTGTCTGAGCTCGTAGTTCATCATTGGTCATGGAGGAATACGTTCCTTCAAGCGAACAAATACTATTGATTACAGGCTTTAATCGTTTATAATCACGGTCTTTACTGGTGCCAAATAATTTCTTTAAAAATGAGGTGCCCAACATTAAGGATTGATCTCCGGTCTTTTTGTCATGATACACTGTGTCTATCCTATTGACACGAAGGTATATCATACCAAAGCCAAAGGGATTACTACCAACTTATGGCCAAGGGCCGATTGGGGGATAATAGAGCATGCTCAGACAACTACAGCTTCGGGGGAATCGTGGTCTATCTATATAGTCTTACATTACTCATCTCATCGACCGCATTCGGTACATTTTGCCGTACAGTTATGCAAGATCTGGGGCTGGTACCCAATTTAGGCTCAGGCTTGGTGCTCATGATGGCTGCTGGATGTTTATATGTTTTTCTACAATCAGCTTTCATGAGTATCCTACGTTTATACCAACCTTCTCAGGCTCCCAGTATCTATATCACTGAAATTATCTCCAATGCGGCAATTGTTGCTTTGATCCCGTATATTCTCCATATATCCATCCCATGGCCCAGTGCATTATTTGTGCGCGTTGAACCCTTAATTCTTCTCGGTGTATTTGGCGTCATTCATCTCTTTTGTAAACTAGCCACCTTCTATGCTGCTCACCAGGGAGAACTCAGTCAACGGCGTATTGCTCTAAACTACATGATCCTGAGCGTGGTTATGCTTTTGGGAGTAATTATTTTTCAAGGGCGATGGACAGCTTCTTTGGAAGCGGCACGCATACAAGCACCTGATGAAACCCAGAGCTTAGCGGTTAACTCCATGATTGCCAATGCGCGCATTGTTCCCGAGGGGGCTGTATTCACCAGTGAAACAACATCGGATAGCAATCAGACCATTTCGGCTCGTTTTGCCAATGTGGATAGCGGGCAACTCTCTACCATTTACGCCACGTTTGGTATGAAAGGTAAAACCAACACACTGTATGAAACGTCGGTGAAACTTCCTGTAGATGGCTGGGGCGAAGTTCGAGTCCCAAATGAATTCCTACCGGATGACTTACGTGAAGCTGAAGTACGCTGGACGCGAAAGCAAGAACCCAATTGGCAGCGTATTTTTGGATTACGCCCCATCGTATTTGCCCCTGAGGATGAATTCACGGCTAAGCCCTACGAGGTGTCAATATCAGGGCCGTTTTTCAATTTTGAACGCCCAGTGGTCGGAAAACCCAATATAATTGTGATTATGATTGATGGTCTAGCGGCCAATCATCTCTCTATGCTTGGTTACCCGCGTGAAGTTACACCTTCTTTGGATAAACTTGGCTATACGGGACTTGTATTCCCCAATACTATGATCGATCAGGCAAGCATAAACGATTCACTTTGGCAATTATTCACCGGCAAACGTATTGCGCTTTCAACAAGTAATTCATTTATCGACACTCTACACGATGCAGGTTATGCCACCATTGCGTACACAGAAGGTGATGGTAATGGTGACTTAACGTATACCTCCAGAGAGGCTTCAGGATTTGAATTGTTCTCAGCAGGCTACTCGACAGTAAATGGCTCCAAACAAACTCTAAGTGATGCACGACAATGGATAAGTCAACACCAACAAATTCCATTTTTTATGATGCTTCGATTGCGGAGTTTAGAGAATGCACCAACGACCATGGAAGAGGGCAAGAGCGTTTATCCGCAGAAAGGCGCAAAACGACCTATAGATCGTTTTGATAATGCACTCCTAGATCTCGACCAAAAAATTGGTAGCCTACTCAAGTATGTGCGCGATCGAGAGATTCGGAAAAATACCTTCATCCTAGTGACAGCACCCTATGGCCATGAATTTTCTCTGAAATCCTCTGGTCAACTGCTCAAAGAACCCTCAAAGCGAGTCCCGCTCATCGTCAATGGCCCGGGGTTGCGCACCGGTCAAGTCCCACGCCAAGTCAGCATGGCAGACATCGGTATGACCATTTCAGACATTACCAACATATCGTATCCTGAGCTTGTTGACGGGCAATCGGTTCGATAATTATATACAGGATATTCATCCCAGAATAGGTCATCATGGACTCCAAAGACAGTAACGGCATTGCACTCAATCAAGGTGATAACGTTCGGGTAACCAAAGATCTCAAAGTAAAGGGTACATCCAGAACACTTAAACGCGGGGATGTCATTAAAAATATTAAGCTCACTAATAACCCAGATGAGATTGAAGTGCGCATAGGAAAAGCCACTATTGTTATCAAAAAAGCATAAGTATTGGCCCATATTGACTCGCAATAGCGCAGACAATTAAACTAATCCAATGCGTTATTTTTACTGCATATGGGTACTGTTACTCAGATCCGTTTCTGCATTCGGCAACGAGTCAATCGATTTCAATCGCGATGTCCGTCCGATCTTATCGGACAAATGCTTTGCTTGTCATGGACCCGATGAAAATACCCGAGAATCAGGTCTGCGATTTGATGAGAAAGCAGGGCTCTTCGCCACGCTCAAAAACGGGAGTACGATTATTGTTCCTGGCGATCCTGAAGCCAGCGTACTGATTCAGCGCATTATCCAGTCTGACCCTAAAGAGCGAATGCCCCCAACATCATTCAATCTCACTCTTAAAAAAAGTGAGATTGAAACCTTAGTCCAATGGATTTCGAATGGGGCTCCGTGGCAAGGTCATTGGGCATTTATTCCGCCCATACGTCCAGATGTAACAAGTGTTCAGGACAAGAACTGGGCGCAAAATGACATTGATCTTTTCATTCAACAACGACTTGAATCAGAAGGTTTTTCCTTGTCCCCCATGGCGACAAAAGAAACACTGATTCGCAGAGTGACTCTTGACTTAACCGGATTACCACCGACCCCCGAGGAAGTTGAAGCTTATTTGAACGACACATCAGCTTCAGCTTATGAAAAATTGCTTGATCGCCTGATGGCATCCACGCGCTATGGAGAACATATGGCGCTCACCTGGCTTGAAGCATCGCGGTATGCCGATACCGATGGCTATCAAAATGATCGCTTGCGCTTTATGCATGTATGGCGCGATTGGTTGATTGAATCACTGAACAACAATAAGCCTTATGATGAGTTTGTGATTGAACAACTCGCCGGGGATATGTTGCCCAACGCTACCTTGCGTCAACAAATCGCTACTGGCTTCACTCGTGCCAATCGTATTAATTCCGAAAATGGAGCTATCCCAGAAGAATGGTTAGTGGAAAACATTGTGGATCGTGTAGATACGGTTGGAACCTTATTCTTAGGCTTAACCATGAGTTGTGTGCGATGCCACGACCATAAGTATGACCCGATTTCCCAACGTGAATACTACCGCATGTTTGCACATTTCAATCGGGTTCCTGAATGGGGTGTGGGCCCCAATGATGGCAATAGCCCCCCTTTTATCAAAGTTCCCAAAAGTTGGCCGAACTTGAGCCCTGAGGAAGATCGCGCTATTACGCCCGACCCCATTGTACTAAGCAATGAAAAATACAAAGGGGTGATGCGTCCTCAGTTGGGTGGACCAAGAACCATAATGATCATGCAAGAGATGGAAGTACCACGCCCGACATATCTACTTCAACGCGGTCAATACAATTTTCCGGACAAAAGTGAAGTCCTTCAGCCCGGAGTACCGATGGCGCTCCATCCCGCTGGCACACCTGAACCAGCCAACCGACTCGAATTAGCCCGCTGGTTAACTGATGACAATCATCCCCTGATGTCTCGTGTAACAGTTAATCGTTACTGGCAGCATTTTTTCGGCACTGGGATTGTGGAAAGTGTAGAAAACTTTGGCCTCCAAGGCGATTTCCCAACACACCCAGAACTACTTGACTGGCTAGCTCGTGAATTTATCCGTCTTGATTGGGATGTAAAAGCATTCCAAAAACTTCTTGTGATGAGCAGTACCTATCGTCAATCTTCTCTCACCACACCCGAAATGCTTGCACGTGATCCTGAGAATACACTTTTAGCAAGAGCTCCACGATTAAGACTAAGTGGGCAACAGTTGCGCGACCAAGCATTATTTGTTAGTGGCTTACTCCATGAACAAATCGGAGGTCCTTCGGTAATGCCGTATATGCCTCCACGATTGTGGGAATCAGTAAGCAACGAAGTATACAATCAGGGGGGCGGGATCGATTTATACCGCCGTAGTCTTTACACGTATTGGCGGCGGACAACTCCCCCTCCTACCATGACTAATTTCAATGCAGCAGACCGGGAAATATGCTCGGTACGTACAATTAAAACCAATTCACCTCTCCAAGCATTAACATTGATGAATAATATTACCTTCGTGGAGTCGTCACGGCATTTAGCCGAGCGTATGATGCAGGAAGAATCCACCATAGACCAGCGAATACGTATGGGATTTCGTTCTATAACTGCTAGACTTCCCAAAAAGCATGAAGTTATTGCCTTAAGTGAGGCATATCAATCTTTCTATGAGCAATTTCAAGCAGCCCCACAAAGCGCAGAAGCCTTATTGCATATTGGCGACTCACCACACAGTACCCTATTTGATTCGGTAGAATTAGCCAGCATGAGTATGGTGGCTTCGGCTATACTTAACCTAGACGAAGCAATTATGCGTAATTAACGCAAAGGATAGTTTAAAGGTTTTTAGAATGAATTTCCATACAGAACATATCCCAACGCTAAACCGTCGTTCTTTTCTAAGAACATCAGCGGCGGGCATAGGCGGTATGGCTTTAACGTCGTTATTTAATAACGATGCAGCTGCCAGTGATGTGCCCCATCAACACCCACACTTTGCCCCCAAAGCTAAGCAGGTGATTTATTTATTTCAATCGGGTGGTCCAGCACAAATGGATCTCTTCGACTATAAGCCTGCCCTTAAAAATCGTAGGGGAGAAGCAGTCCCCACGTCCATTTACCCCGATGAACGCAAGACCAGTATGTCGTCTGGGCAAAAAGATTTTCCCGTTGCTCCTAGTATATTCAATTTTAGTCAGCACGGTGAATCGGGAACATGGATAAGCGACCAATTGCCTTATATGTCTCAAATTGTCGATGACATTTGTCTTATTAAGTCTATGCACACCGAAGCGATAAACCATGATCCGGCGATTACTTTTTTCCAAACCGGTTCCCAATTACCGGGTCGCCCTAGCATGGGTGCGTGGCTTTCCTATGGTCTAGGATCCGTAAATAAAAACCTACCCGCATTCGTTGCAATGAACTCACGTGGCCGAGGCGGTGGTCAGCCTTTATACGACCGTTTATGGGGAAGCGGCTTTATGCCGGCTCAATTTCAGGGAGTGAAATTGAGGAATCAGGGAGATCCGGTCTTAGACGTATCCAACCCTGCCGGGGTGGACGATAAGATGCGTCGACAAATGCTGGATGCGGTATCCCAGATCAACGAAAAGAGTTTTGAGCACATTGGTGATCCGGATATTAATACGCGCATCACGCAATATGAGATGGCGTATCGGATGCAAATGTCGGTTCCTGATTTAACGGACTTGTCGGATGAGTCAGAAAGTACATTTGAGCTCTATGGACAAGAGGCCCGCACCCCAGGCACTTATGCATACAACTGCCTCATAGCTCGTCGATTGGCTGAACGCGGGGTTCGCTTCACGCAATTATTTCATCAGGGATGGGACCATCATGGCAATATTCCTAGCCAACTCCCACCGCTTTGTAAAAGTGCCGACCAAGCCAGTGCAGCATTAGTGATTGATCTTAAACAACGGGGAATGCTGGATGATACGTTGGTGATTTGGGGAGGTGAATTTGGTCGAACAGTCTATTCCCAAGGCGAACTCACTGAAGAAAAATATGGACGGGACCATCACCCGACATGTTTCAGTATCTGGTTAGCCGGTGGTGGCATTAAACCCGGCATAAGTTATGGCGCGACCGATGATTATAGTGTCAATGTAATTGAAAATCCGGTACACGTCCATGATCTGCATGCAACACTACTGTATCAACTCGGTATTGACCATAAACGGCTAACCTACCGTTACCAAGGACGTGACTTTCGCTTAACCGATATTCACGGTAAAATTGTGCACGATATCATTTAACTTCAGGACTGCTTAATGCCTACCAAGTCATTTCTATATTGTATCGTACTCTACCTCTGCATAAATCCATTGTATGCTCAAGCTGCTGATCAGACTTCGCGCCCCAATATTCTCCTCATGATTGCCGATGGTCAGACCTGGCGCGATGTTGGATGTTATGGAAATAATGAAGTACTCACTCCCAACATAGACAAACTGGCTACAGAAGGGATGCGATTCACCCGCTGCTTTACAGCCACAACCATGTGTGCCCCCACTAGCCAACAGCTCTACACAGGTATCTATCCCGTTCGAAATGGTGCTTATCCCAATCACAGTGTTGTCAACCCTGGAACAAAAAGCATTGTGCATTATTTACTGGACTTGGGTTACCGCGTTGGACTGGCTGGGAAACAATACTTCGGCCCGGTTGATTCATTTCCGTTTGAAATTATAGAACTCGACGCCGTAGGAGAATTTATCGGGCACGACACAGACCAACCGTTTTTTCTCATTTACGCATCCAAAAACCCGCATGCCTCATGGGATAATGTGCCACAAGGATTTTTTGACCCAACGAAGTTGACTATCCCGCGCTATATGGTCGACACTCCAGAAATTCGTGCTGCCCTGTCAAAATATTATGCTGAAATCACGGCATTAGACGATGAGGTTGGGATGTGTTTGGAGCAATTAAAAAAGGAACACCCAATTACCCTGTACGCTCCATACGCAACGAACGCTATAAATATATTTTGAATCTTGAGCAAGCTTCCAAGTTCCAAAATATCATAACCGAAACGGACAAAGAAAATTATTGGAACTCAATCGTTCAAGCTGCAAAATCTTCCCCAAAAGCAGCTCAACATATTAAACAATTTCAACATCGTCCAGCGGAAGAATTTTACGACGTTATAAATGACCCTTTAGAACTACATAATCTTGCCCATAAACCTGAACACCGAAAACGTATGGATGAAATGCATATTCAACTTAAAGCTTGGATGAAAAACCAAGGTGATCTAGGTAGTATCACAGAAATGGACGCCTTAAACCATCAACGTAAGAAAATACGTACACCAAAATAATACAGGACACCTATATGTCAACTACATTTCAAAAACTTATCATTACGGCCTGCATGCTTCTCGCCATTTCACCGGCACTTTTCGAGTCTGCTGCTCATGCAGCAGACTCGCGCCCCAATATCCTCTTTATCATTTCTGATGATCTCAATAATGATTTAGGCACATATAACAACCATGTTATGGTTACTCCCCATTTAGACAAGCTGGCTAAAGAAGGCTTACAGTTTAATCGAGCTTATTGTCAATTTACTTTATGCAATCCCAGCCGTTCTTCCATGTTATCAGGCCTGTACCCCATACAAACTGGAATCTACGGGAACGGCACTCCCATCCGGAAACGATTCAATAACATTGTGACGATGCCACAGTTATTTAAAAACAACGGCTATAGGACAGCACGTGTAGGGAAGATTTATCATTATGGTGTCCCCAGCCAAATCGGAACAAATGGGCTGGACGATCCGAAATCTTGGGACTATGTTCACAACCCCAAAGGTATTGATAAAACCAAAGAAAAGGAAATTATCACCTTAATACCGGAAAAATACGGAGCTACTCTGAGCTGGCTTTCAATGGACGGTGACGACAATTTACAAACCGATGGCCTGGGTGCTACTGAAACCATACGGCTGCTCGAACAATATACTCAGGATGATTTTGGCAAACCATTCTTTTTGGCTTTTGGGCTATATCGTCCTCACACCCCCTATGTGGCTCCGCACAAGTATTTTGACCTATATCCCACTGATTCCATCACCGTACCGCCTATTCAACGCCCTCGAGTACCTGAAGCGGCTTTTCATCGCGCTCGTGCTGAACAAGACAACATGACCAATCTTCAGGGCAAGCAAGCTATTCAAGCCTACCGTGCGTCAATCAGTTTCATGGATGGTCAAGTAGGAAGAGTACTGGACTCACTAGACAAGCTTGGGTTACGTGACAATACCATTGTCGTGTTTACCAGCGATCATGGCTATCACATGGGCGAACATGGACTTTGGCAAAAGCGTAGCCTGTTTGAACAGTCCGCACGGGTCCCATTAATTCTCAGTACACCCAATCAACGTAAACGAGGCATGCAAACGAATAGCCCCTCGGAACTTGTCGATCTCTACCCCACTTTGGCTTCACTTTGCGGCTTAACCGCACCTGATCATGCTGTAGGTATCGATTTATCACCGCTACTCGACAACCCCGACCAACCCCTCAAGCCGTTTGCGCTCACCGAAGAAATTGTAAATTTAAACAATCATAAATTTAAAGGATACGCAATTCGTAATGATCGATATCGGTACGTAGAATGGGACGAAGGCAAAAAAGGTATCCAGCTCTTCGATCATAAAAATGATTCTGAAGAAATGAATAATCTTTCAGGCAAACCTGAGGTAAAAGAAATTCAAGCGACAATGCATAAACAATTGACTGAAAAACTAGCGGCCCTTAAAGCAAAAAATCTGGATGAATGGAAATAAACCATGTATAAATTTTATAGTCTTTTGATCATTCTGCCTGTATTCTCTCCTCTAGCCACTGACCAAGAAACAGTGAAGAAACCCAATGTTATCCTCATTATGGCGGACGACTTGGGATATGAGGCTTTAAGCACCTATGGAAGTGATGACTATAAAACGCCGGTTCTGGATGAATTGGCAGCCACCGGCATGAAGTTCAATCACTGCTATTCTCAACCGCTTTGCACTCCCTCTCGGGTTCAAATCATGACCGGACGGTATAACCATCGCAATTACAAAAATTTTGGTGTACTCCCAAAAACCGAAACGACCTTTGGGCACTTAATGCAGAAGGCTGGTTACAGCACAGCCGTTGCTGGAAAATGGCAACTCTATGGTGCTGACACAAAACATGCACAAGTTAAGGGCCATGGTTTACGCCCTGAAGAAGCCGGGTTTGATAATTATTGCCTATGGCAAATCGACAAACTTAAGGCAGACGGTGAACGGTATGCAGACCCGTTGATTGATCGCAAAGGCAAAGGGCCTGTATCCATTAAAGGCGCCTATGGACCTAAGGTATTTACCGACTTTATCCTTGAATTCATCGAAGAGAAAAAGGACTCTCCCTTCTTCGTATATTACCCTATGGTGTTAACCCATGATCCCTTTGTTCCCACCCCAGACAGTCCAGAATGGAGCAGGAACAGAAATAAAAGTCACAATAAACATTTTGCGGATATGGTGGCTTACATGGATAAATGTGTCGGACGAATAACTGAGAAACTCGATGAGCTGGGCTTAAGAGATGACACCCTATTTATATTTACAGGGGATAATGGTACTGATCGGGACATCACTTCCACCATGACTGATGGGCGTATCATCAAAGGCAATAAAGGTTATCCCGACGATGGAGGAACACATGTACCGTTAATAGCGCACTGGCCAGCTATAATTGAAAAAGGCCAACTAAGCGATCACTTGATAGATTTTAGTGACTTTTTACCGACGATAATCGAATTGGGTGGGGGCACATTGCCAAGCGATCGCGATCTGGATGGCCGTAGTTTTTTAAACTTATTAAAAGGCCAAGAGTATACACCTCGTGAATGGGTGTTCTGCCATTACAATCCACGTTGGGGACGATTTCTGGAAACTCGATTCGCACGCGATCAGCGCTATAAGCTTTATGGGGATGGACGATTCTATGATGTGGCAAATGATGTGTTAGAAACTAAACCCTTGGCAAAGGCTACACTCGACACAGACACCATGAAGGTATACCAGAAACTCCAAAGCGTACTGGATGAAATGCTGTAATCGTTCTGGTTAATTGGATAGTGCAGTTTAGGACTGCTCTTCTGCTGTGGCCATGCTAATGGGTACATAATGCACTTGGCCATTCGCGACCACTTTAGCATAGGCCCAATCGGGGAGTTTTGGAGCACTACAAGTAAATAATACTCTTTCTTCCTGATAACTTGAAATACAGAAAATGCCGTTTTTAAAGACTGTCATTGTTTGAGTACCCGAATCATTTGTATCCATTTGCATAATTAACTCTAGATGGCCCAAAACTGGCAATCCACCGCCATTGCGAACACTCACCAAGAATTTATTCTCTCGGTTTTCAGCATTCACTTCTACAGGGTAGTCGTAATTACTGGCTACATCCAGTATGGACAAACCATCATCTACCTATGCAACTAAACTCCATTCTCTGTCCTCTCTATTCTCTTGTGTGACAGTTAATGTAATCTTTTTTTGGCCATTGTTCTCAAGGGAAAATTTCGTTGTTTCATAGAATAATTTCTAACCGCGACTGAGAGTGGAGATGCAGGTAAATCCTTCACTTCTTTCTCATTTGAAAACACTCGGACTCCTAAAGCCTATTGAATTTCCATGAGTACTGCTTTCTATACAGGGGTTGTGGCATAAAACGATGCAAATGGGATACCCGATTCTTGTTCGGGGAAAAATGGAGATAAATCGATGGTGCTTGCAAAGGCACAAGTTTTTAACCAAGTGACCTCCCCCCCTTCTTTGAGAATCACTTGTCAGTGTCGGGGCTTGACTGAGTCCCCTCTTCTTCAGAGCCCATAAAGTCATTGCGCCCTAAAGGTGACTGATCATTTTTAAGAGCATCGATAATGCCATTTTCTAGGCCAGAATCAAAGGGTCCACATACATATCATTGTGCGGGAAACCCACGTTTCAGGATTATCGTCAATGGCTGCAGTGCAAATCCCCCCTAACATGCGATAAAGCATGTATCTATAATACTCAAATATAACTGAATGTATCGTTGACTCATAATATCCGATTTCAAAAATTTTGCCTAAAAGCCGTTTCCCCTCTTTTCATTGGCCAGATGAGGATGGTACCATAGTCCAATCATCAAAAGGGGTATTTTTAATGCGTTGCACACTATTTATCGTGACACTATTTTGTATGGTGTTGCTTACACCCAAACAGGTGCAAGCTCAGTCTAAGATACATATTGCCCTTTCAGATCCCATTGCTCAGTATGTTTGGAGCGAAGCCTACAAACCTTTCATAAACCCACAAAACACTTATGCGAAACAGTTTTTAAGCAAGGACTATAATAGTTTTTGGCCCGATCCTACAACTGCATTTCGGGCCAATTTATTTCTCGATCCCACCAACACTTTTTCGATCGATATGCTGAATATTGTTTACTTCAAAGAGTCCTCATCAGCATCCACACAAAAGAAAAAAAAGCGTACCTCTATCGCTGAATACTCTCTTCATTGGCCAGTTTTATTGTATGAATATTATATGTATTCTGGCGATGAGGGTGTTACACGTAAAATGGCTACTGAAATTTTGCCGGAGGTCATGGAGTATTTTAAGGACCGAATGACGCGCAGAGGTCTTTTGCGCTCCCCAGCAATATGGCCTGAATCTTTGCGTTTGGGTATCGATTTTTCCTCTATGGCTAAAACCGAAGATGCGATTACCAATGCATTTTATTATCGCGCACTGGTCGCGAGTGAATTCCTTTATCGACAATTGGGCTTGGATGCGACTGAGTGGAGGACGAAAGCACACGATTTAAAATCCGAATACCATAAAGCCTTTGGTCAAGATAGTCGGCGTTTATTCGTGGATTCAATTGACACTACAAACACATCAATCACCACCAATGCATTGGCCATATGCTTTGGACTTACACCCGAATCGGCCTACCCAGAAACCATTGAGTTGATACGGCGTTATGGAATAAAATGCGCGCCAAGCATGATTCCCTATGTAGTCGAAGCATGTTTCATTGCGGGTGAGTCTCAATTAGCCATTGATCTACTTAGTTTCATGCATGATTATAAACAGAACCCTTCCCCTCTGTATCTTTTTCCACAATATATATTTGGTGCCACTCCAGAATCTGCGGGCTGGACAACAGTGGGTATTACTCCCAGAGTTCCTCACTATATTACATCCGGTGAATTGCGTATCGCACTACCCGATGGAAAACTCAGTCTCGATTATGTTGCCACTCAAGGTCTCCATGTTACGGTTCCGCTTGAGTCTCGTGTGTTAGTTGAAACCTTGGAAGGAATGAATATCGTGGTTAAAAAATATAAAAGCCATACACAAGAAGACACATTAACCAATGAACACTTGGCCACTTTAGCACTTTCCAATCGCGAGGAATGGTCAGGAGATGCGACAATGATTTGGGTTGATGTTGATACTCAAATGCTACGTATCATCAACGGGAATTCAATTCTTTATCACGCCCGTTGCGCTTCGGCGACCAATGGTGTAGGGGCAACCATGAACAGTATGCGAACACCATTGGGCTGGCACTCAGTCCATTCCAAACTGGGCGATAAAGCACCGTGGGGTCAGGTATTCCGCTCTCGCATCCCTACTGATGAGATTTGGCTGCCCGGCAAAGATACGACTGAAGATTTAGTCCTTACCCGTGTAATTTTATTGACTGGTGAAGAACCTGGATTTAATCAAGGCGGAAATGTGGATTCACTTTCACGGTACATTTATATCCACGGCACAAATGATGAAGCCAAAATTGGCACCCCATCTTCTCACGGATGTATTCGAATGACCAATGATGATGTCATTGATGCCTATCAATACATAGAACCCGGCATGAAAGTATTAATTACAGCTTCAAATAATTAATTACTTAGATTGGTAATCCAGCACGACAGAATCTCCTGCTCCTAAGTTCAGATCGACAAAACGGGTATTGTTCCAACCCTGTTGAGTATTCAAAAGATTGCTGATGTCTTGTACTTGCTCAAAATACATCTGCACCCCAACATCTTTGTCTGCATGCATCAAGGTAAAGTCGCTATTGGTATAACAAATGATGGGCGACCGTGTTGTAATTTCTGTTAAATGCAGTGGGATCTCTAAGGTACTCATTAATGTATGTAAAAACTCCGGTGTTAAAGTGGGTTCATAATGCACGATTGAAGTCCATCCTGCATCCAAGTATTTCATGGCTACTTAATGCGATGGAGCCAAGGTGACAGAATTGTCAATTCGATCCGCTCGGTTATCCCTAATTCGATCGGCAATGCGCTCAACTTGGAAATTCAACCACTGGGCGGTTGTCGACCCTTCGGTATAGTCAGCTGGACCGCACTGGTTGACTCGTTGAGATTCTTGCAAGCTCAATGCTTGGGCGTAGTGTTCTTTTGATTCGGGGTTGTACACAGCATAGGCTTGTCCCCCATTGCCGTTCACAACCGAGAACGTAGGTATATCGCTTGGACCATCGGCAATATAAATCATATTTTCAAAAGGTACACGCCTTTTTTCTGGTGCTATGGTATCATTGACACTGATTTTTTCTGTTTTATTCACACCTTTATTAATCTCAAAAATTGCACGTGTTTTTGTCGTATTATCCAGGAATCCTGCAATCTGCTTAATCTCTCCTGGTGAAGGTCGTTGGCTAAGATCTTCGCCAGGCTTAGCCGGTTCTTCAATAAATACTGAGGCCCAAATACCATCGACTTTAGAAGCCAATGGTGTACCTTGGACCATGGCTTCCATGCCCGCACTCACAATATAGTGCTCAAGCTGGATATCGGCTTCTTTGTATTGCGGTTGATCTAAAAGTAATTTTAAGCGATCGAAAAAATCAGGCAATCCTGGAAATAAAGGGATCTTCGCCCCCAGTTCTTTGAGCTTAGCATTGGTTAGTCCGGGCATTTTACCGTGTTCGACATAGGATAATAGGTGCCCTAAATAACAGGTTTCTTCATGGACTGCAATTCCTGCAAGCTTGTAGTATTCAGGCAACGCTTTGACTTCATCCCAAAAAACAGCGCTATCGATGCCGTAGTGCTCAAAGAGTGGCTCTTGCATATAGACCGGTGCAAGGGTTTTATCAAAGTCCCAAATGACGGCAATATGGTTTTGTAAAAATATACTTTCTTGATTCATTAAGCTCTCCCACGTAATGTTAATACTTTACCACCTGACCATCGAGGAGCACAACCTACCTAATCTTCCTGTAAACGTTTTTTCTCTTCGCCTTGTAACATTGCATGTGCCTCTTCCAAAGCCGAAGGGATTTGTGCAGCATGAGGTGATTGCGCAATGGCTGACGTGATATCCACATCCGAAAGCTTACCCGACTTTTCACCCGGAAACCAGTGATCTCCATTCCCCAATAAGTTATATCGCATCTTGCCGTATTCAATCATATCGAAGGCGAGAGTGAGATTCCGTAAACGCAAAATAATGGGGATATTGACTTCACCTGGAGTTTGGTCCCAATAAGGCAATTGCTGGTCCCAAGATCGAACCCATTCCTCGCCCAATGTTAATACCAATGATTCTTCAAGTCGTTTTAATATTGGAGGCAATAGCTCATCTGAGCGATCCATCAACTCAGTCATCTCTATATGTAAATCAAAATCTTCTGGTTTTGCAGCGCCACAACTGAGTGTGTGCACATCAGGCCGAGACATGCAAAAGAGTCCATTAAACACCATGGGGTGAAGCGGTGCAGTCAGTTCAAGCAGCTTCTCACTAGGCTTATACAATAAACCGCCTTTATCGTTTGGACTGATAATGAACACCCCAGCGTCTTGCTTTTTAGCTTCTTCAATTGCAGGCCAGTTTTCCTGATTGATGTAATACCAATGCAAATTCACATGATCAAAAATACCGCTCTGTAAGGCTTTATTAATGACCCGAAGATCACCATGGGTTGAAAAACCAATATCACGAATGCGGCCTTCTTTTAACCACTGCTTGGCATACACATCGTAACACTTGTATGCCCATTCTAAATGCTGGGGGGTATTAACCCCGTGGAAGGAGAAGATGTCGACATGATCTAAATTAAGCAGGGACATGGAAAGTTCAAAATTTTCTCGGAATTTTTCGGGGTTTTCTTCAGGAGCGACCTTGGTCTGTATATACACCTCATCACGAGGCAACAACGGTAGAATCTTACCCAACTGAAATTCGCTCGTCCCATATCCACGGGCAGTTTCAATGTGGTTAATGCCAACATCCAAGGCTCTTCGAATACAAGCTTCCAAATTCGCCTGACATTCATCTGTAACCGGATCCTTGTCCTTCCAGGACTGTTGATACCGCATGCCCCCACAACTGATTACTGATATATCGTACTCTGTACGTCCAAAACGACGATATTTCATTACGTTTTCCTATTTGCAAAGATTGTACTCACGAAGATTGATCTTAGAGTCTAGGTGACTTAAATTCAAGCCCCTCTAATAATTGAAGAAGCTCATCCGGATGAAAAGGTTTGAGTAAAAAGCCATCGGCTTGAGAGGATTTTAAGTCCGAAGAATTTTGTGCAATCGGCTTAGCCGTAACCATATAGACTTTTATACCTTCCGATTCTGGAGATGATTTAATAAGGTGACAAGTTTCCCAACCATCTATTCCTGGCATGGATATATCCAACAAGACCAATCCAAACTCACCAGACTTAATTTGTTCTAATGCATCTTCACCTGATGAACATTGTTCAGATTCATATCCAGCTGAATCCAGGCACCGTTTGATATAAATTGCTATTTCATTATCATCATCCACACAGAGGATTTTATGCCCGATAGGATTACCTACTTCAAACTCTTTAGTAATGGCATGGTGAATGGAACTCAACAAAGTACTCTTGCGGAAATTGCGTGTTACCCGAGCATTGACATACTCCGCATAGGTATCAGCCACATCGCCATTGGTGGTTAGAATCAAAACGGGTGGAGTGACTTCTAGATCCATTTGATTGATACCTAGTAAAAAGTCGTGATACAACTCTGGGTCTTCCATATCGATTAAAATACAATCTGGATGGTGTTTTTGAATTAAAGATATCGCCGTATCATTGGTGGTGGCATGCAAGATATCCATGCCTTCCATAGTCAAAATATCGCTCACTTGCATATTCATCGCTCGATCTGGGGTAACCAATTCCACCAGTATATGCGTATCATCGGTAGAAGTACCCTCGCCACCATCGATTTGATTCGAACTTACACGAGAAGGCGACAGGCTTAATGTATAGCGAAACGTAGTTCCTTCATTTGGCACACTTGTAGCTGTAATGGTGTTGCCATGCAGGCGTACTACATCCTGAGCAATGGCCAATCCAATACCCGTTCCGCCATATTTACGCGTGGACGAACCATCATATTGATAGAAACGAGTAAAAATCTTGTCCAATGCATCTTCTGGGATTCCGATACCGGTATCTTCCACTATCACTTCAACCGAGCGATTCATTAAGCGTAATTCTACCGTGACGCTACCACCTTCATCATTAAATTTCACAGCATTAGACAGTAGGTTATTAAAAACCTGACCCATTTTCCCTTTATCACCATCGACCCAAATTGGTTCATCATTGGCAATAAGCTCGATAGTCACTTTACCGGCATCGGACATAGGCTGGATCAATTGAATCGACCCTTTGGCGCAATCCCCTAAATCAAATGTATCAAAGATCAATCGTTCATCCCCTCGATGCAAGCGGGAGAAATCCAACAGGTTCTCGATTAAGGTCACCAGTTTTTCGATATTACGCAAGCTGATTTCAAGATATTCCTGCTGCACGAAATTAATCGGCCCAGATTTCCCATTCAAAATCAGATCGTTGTACCCCATCACAGATACCAATGGTGTACGTAATTCGTGGGAAACATTCGACAAGAGATTGGTTTTCATCTCATCCAGCGATTTTAATTCTTCATTAGCTTCGTGTAGCTTTTCGCGCGCACGTGTCGCATCTTCCAAAGAAATTTGTAAGTTCGTCAGCAATTGGGCGTTTCGAATGGCCACAGCCAAGTGCGGTGCCATCTGCTCAAGGGTTTCCACCATCTGTTTTGAATAGTGATCTATCTCGGTTGAGCCTAAATTCAATGTACCTATAATACGGCCAGTTGAATACAATGGAACACACAAACAGCTCCCTGTACTTTCTGGGAATTCGGACATAAAAGAAGGCGAATGTCGTTTTAGATCGCTCACCACTAAGGACTCACCTTCTTGGGCGACCCATGCGGCACAGGAGTTTTGAGTATTCAACGAAAACGTTGAGCCAGGATGCACTTCACCCTCGGGCCACAATTGGCGCCCGTCAAAACCATTGCCTCCTTCATTCAACAAGGTCACTGCAGCATAATCAAATTCAGCAATTTTTCGTAATTCAGCTACCAAGCTTTCATAGAGACGCCCTGCTTCTAGATTGGAGTTAATCACATTTGCAATTTGGTTAATAGCACTAATTCGTTCAGAACGTTCACGCGCTTGATTTTCCAACAGAACACTTTTGGTAATATCTCGAATGGTTCCTTCTAAGCCGATGGGATCATCTCTACCTTCTTCATACAAACGGTTCCGTGTAACTTCTACACATAGGATTACATCGCTTTGCCGTTTCAACCACATTCGTGTACGCTCATCCCCATCAGTTAACTGCTTATTATTCGACAAGGGATCAAAGTCAACTTCAGTAGAGAATAATTCAGCGATGGGAAGCCCCATTAATTGGTCTAGGGTTGAATTACCAAACATATGGATTGCCGCTTCATTAAGAAAAGTTATTCGACCATCATTATCGGTTTGGTAAATACCATCGCGCAGTGAGGTCACTAAATGACGATATTTTTCTTCTGAATTTTCTAGTTGTTTAATATTACTTTTGAGCGCAACAGCCATTTTGTTAAATGACATCGCCAAATCTTCAATCTCATCATTCGTATCAATTTTTAACTTTAGGTCAAAATCACCTTGGCGAATGATTTGGGCACCTTCATTGAGTAACGAAACTGGTCGAACTATATTGTTGTGCACATCACGGTAAGCATTGATACACAAAATCACCACAAATAAAAAACATCCAAAGGTCAACATCAACAAACTGCTGTTTAAAGCAGAATATGCATTGGCTGTAGGACGATACACCAATACATATATCTTAAAATCTTCCAATGCTAGATCAACAATAGCCTGATAAGCAACAAAGGCATTATGTTCAAATTTGTCGCCCTCACGTATGTAATTAGGGATTGACATTGAACCCAATTGAGGACGATCCAGCATAACCGCTTTAAGCGTTTCATGCGTAGGGATCACATTGAGTAATGCGTCAGGGTTTTCTGTTGCATTGGGACCGCGATTAGCCCCTTTAATTGTAATAACAGTATCCCCAACAACATATAGAATCTGATACACATCGGGCGATTCTACAGAAGAAGCAGGGTGGAATGAGTACCCCATCGCATAGTCCAAAATAGGCGCGATATCAGTCTTAACATTTAAATAACCAATAAGTTCTTTTGTCGAAGGTGAAAATATCGGCGCAACAGCGGTAGCTTCAAATACTGGATTGACTTTAAATGCATTGTAAATTGGTTTAGTGAAATCTTCAGGAATGGGATCTGTCAACAGTGATGCTGATTGTGATTCATCCGTAGATAGCACCAACTTTCTATCCTTATCGTATATCTCGATAAGTGACGGCCTGGTACTGTCGATAGTACGGTAATCATTCAACCAATCACGCAACAGGGTATTGTTTAGTGACGAAAAAAGTGTGGAAGACTTATCTTCTGGATAGGGCGATACTGCATGGATAACATAAGGCTTCACTGCTAAATTGGCAGCAATTTCTATACGGCTTTGGGATTCGATATAAATTCCCTCTGCAGTTTTTTGTGCTGCTTTCAGAAGGGTTTGCTGGACAGCGTCACTTTGCATACTACGCGCAATGACATACCCCATCAACAATATGACAGCAATAGGCAAGATACATACCCACACTATCGTGGAAAGAATTTTTCGCTCGATACCAACTCGGTATTGTGGGGAAGCCATTAATTAGTGAATCGTGGATTAACCCGCCGATCGCCCTTTACCAATAAGTTCTTGCACTTTTTGCTGCAACTGCTCTAATTTGTAAGGCTTAGGTAAGTACTCATCAGCACCGCATTCAAAGATGCGTTCGATATCTTCCTCTTTACTCAAACAAGTAACGGCCATGATAGGTATACCACGGGTCACTTCATTGGCGCGTAAGGCTTTACACACATCGAAACCGTTGATATCTGGCATTAAAAAATCCAATAATATCAAATCCGGTAACATTTGCGTAGCTTTAATTCCTACTTCTGTTGCATTGGATACCGTAATAAGATCATATCCTTCACCCGAAAGGATATTTTCCATTAATGCCAGTGCATCAGGCTCATCATCCACAATCATGATGGTTTTCTTGTTCATGCCTTTGTCACGAGGAAACATGTCGTATTCTTCACGAAACGCATCCAAATTCGGTTCCAATATGCGATAGTGGCCCCCCGGCGTTCGCGATGCTTTGATCAGCCCCTGCTTGATCCAGTTCTTGATACTGTGATGCGTAACGTGACAAATTTTAGCGGCCTCAAACGTAGTATAGGCTTTATGTTCGCTCACTAAATCTACCTCCCGTTGAAAATGGGTCTAATGTGTCCAATAGCTATAAGTAAGCTTCGAACAATCAAATAGAATTTTCATTTTGCTTAGTTTCCATTAGTATAATACCTAATCTATAAAATGTCAATATAAGAAATGTACAAATATAGCAACCCGGTTCCATGAAATTTTCTTAAAAAGTAATGCTTACCTTACATATGTGCCGGTTTCTAGCATGGGGAATCGAGGTAATTTTTGGGCTTCGGGAAGGAGTTTTCGCTTCGATCCCAAGAGGATTAAACCCGTATTAACCCCTTTACTTTTAAGGGTTTTCAACTTCCGAGAAGACGATAAAGCCTCCCGTACTTCTCGATATAAATAGATAAGCTGACTTCGGCAATTTCATAGTACTTTAGATGATCAATGTAGTACATAGTAAGCACCAAACGTTCTTTTTTGTCAAGAGTTTTCAATGAATCTATCTCCATTGCTTTTTGTTCATTATGCAAAAAGACTTCGCCTGGCTCATCTGGAATACTTTATTCACTTTCAGCCACATACTGCTTCTGAAGATGGTCTTTTCGTACTTGTAAGCGCACAAATGCAAGAACGAAATTCTTTACTAATACATACAACCAGCCATTAATGGATGAAAGGCATCGAATATTTTTAAATGACTTATAGGAATCTGTAGAAAACTTAAGAACAATATCATTGGTTAAATCATCAAAATTTTTTTTATCGTGATACACATTTAATTGTTTTTCTACCACTCGATTAATATATGGATGATACCGATTATAAAATTCTGCATGAGCAGCATCACCTCATTGTTGGCATTTTGTCAACAATTCATGTATGTCAGTTTGTGCACTCAATTGGATTTTATAACTTGCCTAAAAGGTTTGCAGCAATTGTTCAACTAAATCTGCTTCTTGATCTAAAAATCCTTTAGCTATCAGTATAAATTGCCAAGGATACAACCCCTGGCTCAATCGGTAAATCAAAATCCAGGCACAAATTGTAACCGTAAATATACCAGCCAAATTCCCGTAATATCGTAAAGCTAATGTTAAATACGATTGCCGATATGCAACACGTGCAAAAGGGTATATTCTTTCCATTTCACCTGGGCGAGTTTGATTGCGTGTAGCCTCTTCAGGATTTTTTAGCATGGTTGCAGGAACGATTAAGCCCATCAATATAATAATCAGCGCCGTTACCACCCAAACCCGATTCAGTATATTTAAGTATTCCACAGAAAATCCATTTGAATTACTTAAAAAGTTATAGATGCAGAGTAATACCAAGAGGAGTATATTTCCCCAAATAAGAAAGAACCGTCCAAAAGAATTGAATCGAATGGACCATGCGGAATCTCTCAACTGTATAAAACGACTTAAGCATAAAAGAAAAATCCACGTACCAAATGTAACAAACCACATAGCGAATGCCATGATATTAGGGAACGAAACACGCGATCGCTCCATTTGAATGGCATCATCCCTATCGCGCTCATACCCTACTAATTCATCACGCATGGTATTGAGTTTAAACCCATTTTCGAGTGTCTCTTTTGCCACATTACCTTCTTGTGCAGTCTCAACTTTTTCCAACAATTGATTACAGAGGATAAGAATTCGAATTCCTTCAGACGCTTGAATGGTGCCTACCGGCTGAGAAGATGTAAGCAACCGTTCACCCAATGTATTTAATGAACCAATCCACATGCGTGCATCATCGTATTGCTTTAACAAAAATTTTTCTTCGATGGATTTCACCGCACTAGCGCTCAAAACATACAAGGGTGCACAGGTTTCATTGATAATCTCTCGCTGAAGCTGCGCATATTGAATCCCATGTTTAGGATAGGACGAAAACCAAAATGGTTCAGGAAATACCATATCCCCCTCTCGGCCATTTGCTGTCATAAGCTCAGTCATAAAAGAAACCGGATTGGTATCCGTTAAATGGCTAATTTGAGCCTTTGCAGAAGCTTGCAAATATTTTGGGAATGCATTGGGCTCGGAAGCAATCAGTAGTTGCTCGGCTACCTGATATTGCTTAAGTGCTTCAGCAGGATAGCCCATGATAAATAAGCGCGATCCATGTCGAATAGTAAACAATGCATTTCGGCCATCTATGGCTTGCGCAGCATTAAATCGAGATAAAATAACGTCGTCTTGCTCACGTACCGCTAATGCTTGCGTATACTTAGCAGTCGGCTTTTCATTGGTATCGGCATCAATTTTTACTGCTTGTCGCAACACAGGACGAGCAGATGATTTATCGGCTAGTGTAATCCCACTCACATACAAGCGCTCTACATGACCAAAGCGCACCTCAAGTTCAATTATGTACATCCCAAAAACAAGAAGTACTATCCCGAATACACATAAGAGAAAGGATCGACGTTGACGCTTAGTACCAACTATGTCTCCCCCATCTCCATAATCGAGAAATCGGATTTCTTCTTGGTCTTGGTCTTGTGACACTCTAGGCTCCCATGTTTTTACGGGTGAAGTTCTTAATCAACTCTACAGCAGGTTGATCGAATGGATCAATGCCGAATAAATGCCCAGCCATAGCCGTTTCTACTTCAAGCATATATAAGAATTGCGCAATGGTTTCTTCGTTGACTTTAGGAAATTTCACTTGAATCACTGGACGATCACATTCACGTAAAGAGTCAACCGTCGCTTTACGTTCAGCAGCCATCAATTGATTCATTGTCTTCCCGCTTAAGTACGCTGCACTCTTGACAGCTTTATCGCCTTCAGGGATTGTAAGTTTGGTATCAAATTTGGTTTCCTCAAGAACAGTCAAGAGTTTGTCATTCGGACCTTCAAGATACAATTGTAGTTGCGAGTGTTGATCTGTCACACCCAATGCTTTAATTGGTGTCATCCCGACATGGTACTGTGCTATTTCATCTGTAGCAGGAACAATTTTTCCCAAGCTTTCCGCCCAAATTTGACGGTACCAATCGGAAACATCGCACAATTTATCTGAATACGGCAGCATTACGGACATGGATTTATTTTTATTAAAACATAGAATATAATGAATCGCAGCCCGAAGATATGCGGGATTGTCCATCAATGAAGCCTTAGAAGTGCGCTTATCCATTGCACGGCACCCTTTGAATAATGTGTCAACATCCATCCCCATAATAGCCGCAGGGAAAAGTCCGACTGGTGTGAATACAGAGAATCGACCTCCAACATTCAATGGGATATGAAATACAGGTAAATCATATTTCTTCTGAAAATGCTGTAACGGGCTAGCCTTCGCACCTTTAACAGGAGGACTCATAGTAACCACCAGATGATCCTTAAGCGCATCGCCGCCTAACGAATTTTTCAATTCTTCGAGTACTATCAAAAACTGCGATAAGGTCTCCGCTGTTCCGCCGGATTTAGAGATTACATTGTACAAAGAATTTTCTGGAGTGCAGATACGCATCATTTCAGCAAATGTAGCTGGATCCACATTGTCCATTACAAACAATTTAGGAATGCCATTACGTTCTTCCTTGGACAAAAGATTATGGTAAGGCGATTTAAGCGCAGTAAATAAGGTGGTTATACCCAATGCAGAGCCACCAATACCGAGTACCACTAAGTTATCAATGCCTTTGTTTTTGAATGAGCGCGCCATTTTCTTAACAGCACTCAATGTGGCTTTATCTTTATATAAATCATAAAAACCATAGGTTTTATTTTTACGATCGGTCTGCATGCGCTTGTGTGCAGCCAATACTAATGGCTCAATGGCTTTTAGATCAGCAGGAGTCACACCATGTTCTTTGGTAACTGCGGATGACTTCGCACGAGAAATATCTACTTTAATCTCCATTCAGGTCTTTCCTTTGCAATTAGAGGTTACGCGAAAAAATCGCGGATACTGGTATAAATTTGGGCACTGCTATCGTGTTCCTGGCGCATTTCGGGTAGGGAACGTAAAAACAGCTTGCCATACGATTTCTCCTTGATTCGGGGATCGAGCACCACCACGACGCCGCGATCACTTTTACGGCGTATCAAGCGCCCAAACCCTTGCCTAAACTTAATGACAGCAAGGGGTATGGTATAGTCGTGAAACGAACTCCCCCCTTGTTCATCAATCTGTTCTGCACGTGCCTGAAACACAGGTTCTGTTGGCACACGAAATGGCAATTTGGGCATTATAACACATTGTAAGGATTCACCAGGAACATCGACCCCCTCCCAAAAACTATCGGTGCCAAATAAGACACTTGAAGGGTCTGCGCGAAATCGATCAAGCAAGATATTGCGGGAAGCCTGGCCTTGTTTCAATGGGGTAATTCCTTGCTCCCGCAATTGCCCTTGAAGCTTTGAAAAGGTCACATTCATGGCATAATAGGATGTGAACAGAACAAAAGCATGTCCTTTAGACAATCGAATTAATTCCCCTATGGTATCCGTCGAAGCATCCATAAATTGAGGGCTCCCGGGATCAGGAAGTTCATTGGGTATACAAAACATCGCCTGTTCCATGAAGTCAAAAGGGGAATCCAGTGCTTTAGACAATAATGGTCGTGATCCTAATTTATCTAGGCCAATACGATCAAATACAAAATCAAAACTTCCTGCTACTGATAATGTTGCTGAAGCCATCGCTATGGATTTTAAATTTGGGTAAACCCACTCTACCAATGCATCGCCTACATGCAAGGGACATCGAACAATACGCACAATATGATTGCGTTCGGCATCAATCTCAATCCACGGCACAATACCAGGATCGACTTTGCTACTGGTTGCCTCGCTCATGTTATTTGCAAATCTAATCATTCGATCACGATACGATGTCAACTGAGTCATTTCGATACTCAGCGTATTTTCATTATCCATCGGCCCAAAATCGATCTTACGTAATTTACTCAATACCGAATTGCAATGTGCCACAACTTGATGAATTTCTTCTACCGATGGTATCACTAATGTTTTATGTATATCCCGAAGCTCAGTTGACTGTATATGTTTTGGAGTCAAGCGCCACTTCACATCACGCCCAACTTGCTTACAATTCCCTGCAGTTAAGTTACGGATTGCCTGGAAAGCAGCTATCAGCCCATCGCGTGTCAGAATCAAAGAAGGGATCAAAGTATTATCGATCACATCCAATAATGCTTCCTGTTCATTTTTAGCGATTTGTTGTGCATGCTGAATCAACTTTAACTTCAATAAAGGCAATAGTCCAAGGACTTTACCGCGTTCACTACGCACAAAACGTCCAAATAAATTTTGCATCCCAAGCTGAGTGACTTCATTTCCAAAATACTCTGTCGCCGAGTCCTCTATGTGGTGTGCTTCATCAATAATCAATCGCTCAAAAGCCGGCAACACGGCCAACGATGTAAAGGTTCCCATTTCTTTCTTAATGGCCATATCGGAAAACAGCATATGGTGATTCACCACGATAATATCGGCCTTTGCAATATCTCTTCGTGCTTTCGTTAAGAAACAATTTCCCACCTGTTGACACTGCGCATTGGTGCAGGTATCGGAGTCAGAGCACACTTTCTCCCACACAGTACGTGAAGGAACAAAAGACAAATCGGCCGTACTGCCATCTTTGGTATGCTCAGCCCATTCTGCTATATCCTTAATTTGTCGTTGTTCGCCATCATCGTCATCAAAGAGGGCTGCCTCACTGCGTGCACGCTCTAAGCGACGCTTACAAACATAATTGGAACGCCCCTTAACCAGTACTGCGGAGAATGGCTCTACGATTACCTGCTGAAGAAGCGGGATATCTTTTTCGATAATTTGCTCTTGTAAATTTATCGTTCGTGTTGAAATAACCACACGCTCTTTATTTTGAAGAGCCCACTGCACCGCAGGAATCAGATACGCCAATGTCTTGCCTACACCGGTCGGTGCTTCAATAAGGGCAATCGCATTCTTGTTGAAAGACTCGGCAACAACACTCATCATTTCGTGCTGCTGTGGCCGCAACTCGAATGATGTCAGCGAATCTTTAAGTGGACTGTCATCAGACAATAGTTTTTTAAGGGAATCCGCATTTAACGCGGTTTTCTGCTCGTCCAAGAATGGTTCAATCACTACATAAACGTGCTCAACAGGATTGTCGACAATGTATACACCGTGTCCATTGTGACTGTAAGTCGCTGCTAAATTCAGATCGGCTTCAGAGGGCGTTAAGTTTCCAGAAGGATGGTTGTGGATTACAATATCTCTAGGTTGAAGTCCTTCAAATATTGCAGGAACTGCACCTTCATGGCCTCGTGCACACACACGCACTTCACTAACCATACCTGAAGGACTAAGGGTGCCCGAAAAGAACACCTCATTCCCCCCGGCGGATTCAATGGCCAAGCGCATTTGGGTGATGGCTTCTTCATGGAAGCGCGAGTAACTGGTTTGACCAAGGGTGTCTGACATAAATACCGAATGGGGAGTTTTTAATTAAATATTTCGCGCAATGAGTTTAAGGAATTCTGTACGCGTGGTTTGGTCAGTAAGGAAACTTCCCAACACTGATGAAGTCGTCATAGTTGAGTTTTGCTTTTGCACACCGCGCATCATGGAACATAAATGCTGACATTCTATAACGACCCCTACCCCTTCAGCATTGGTAGCATCCATAATTTCCTGAGCAATTTCAGCCGTAAGGCGCTCTTGAATCTGTAAGCGGCGAGCATAATAATCCACAATCCGGGCAAGTTTACTCAGCCCCAAAACATTTTTATCCGCAATATACCCAATGTGGCACCGTCCAAAAAATGGTAGCATATGATGTTCACACATTGAATATATCTCGATATCGCGTGAGATAATCATATTGTTTGATTCGGACTCAAAAATAGCACCGTTGATGATGTCCTGCACATCCGATTGATAGCCCGAGGTTAAAAACTCCCAGGCTTTGGCTACGCGGTGCGGTGTTTTTTCCAAGCCCTCGCGTGTAGGGTCTTCGCCTAACTCAGTTATCAATTCGCTAATTAGCTCTTCTACACGCTCTTTATTCATGGGCAAATCCTTTACATACAGCTTCAGTTAAACGTAAATTTTTCTTCACTGGTGGTTGTGGCTCAAATGGTATCATAATGGCCAAGGGCTCATCGAATCCCGGTATAGTAATGGGAGGATTAATTTCCAATAACGGTATATAAATAAATGACCATTTCTGAATTCCCGGATCGGGAATGCGTACATGCTCTTTATCGATATGATGTTCGCCATATAAAATAATATCCAAATCCAAGGTCCGAGGCGCATAGCGGTCTTCTACCCGTATGCGACCTTCTGCAGCTTCAATACCACGCAACGTTTCTTTTAATACTTCATGATCCAATTCGGTACGAATGGACACTACCCCGTTGCAATATTCGGGCTGTTCTGGACGACCTATCGCCTCGCTGGTATAGATTGACGAAACTTTAAGCAAGACAATTTCTGGACATGACTCAAGCGCCTTAAGCCCACTGGGTATATGCTTAAGGGGATCAATATTCGAGCCAATAGATATATAAACAGTTTTTGCACTCATCACTTTACTTCGCGTCAGCTCGGCCACGGGTAATATCAACAGCAACACTAAGAGCGAAACGTAAGGCACCTGGTTTATCAATACTGACATTGACAAATTCGACCTTCAAATCCTTTAAAGCAATCTGTGCGGCCTCTTCAGCGAGTTTTTCAATCAAAAAGAAATCAGACTCTTGTACCATCTTAAGCACCTGCTTCTTAATGGTTTTATAATTTACGGTATCGTCAATATCGTCAGACTGACCGGCCTTACGCAAATCGGTATATAGCACCATATTTATTTTTACATCTTGTTTTTCTTTACGTTCCTCTGGGTAAATCCCCACAATACACCGTACCAACAAATCACGAATAAATATTTTATCCATTCCATCTTTACTCATATACTCGGCCCTTTAAATGACGTCCACCATCGACATAGATAATTTGTCCTGTAATAAAAGGACTCTGCAATAGAAACACAACAGCACCAGTAATATCTTCCTCAGATCCTATGGATTGTAGCGGGTTGGTATGCGCTCGCTCTGCAAGGTATTCCTGCCCCTGGCCTTCAGGAGGCAACACCAACCCTGGCGCAACAGCATTCACCCGCACCTTAGGCGACCATTCAAGGGCCATTATCGAATTTAAACTCATCAACATGCGCTTACTTAAATGATATGACACATGCTGTTGGTCATAGTCTACTACTCGGGTATCAAGTAAGTTTGTAACCGTTTTTAAATTCCCTAAATTATATAAACCTTGGCCTAAAAACTGAGGCGCCCGTGCGTGTAGTGTTACATTAGCTTCAAGAGATTCCTTTGAAACACTATCGAGAGTATCCTCCGGAAAAATAGACGCATTATTAATTAAATGATGTATCTCACCTGATTGTTCAATACTCTGCTCAAGTAGTTTTTGCAATCCTGACTCATTACTCAAATCTGCTTGTACCGGCCAGGCTTTCCCGCCCGATGCCACCAATCCATGTACCAACGATAAGGCATGATAATCAGACTGATGATAATGCACAATGATATTCATCCCCTGAGCAGACAAGGCAAGGGCTATTGCGCGGCCTAAGCGTCGTGATGCACCAGTTATGAGTACAGTTTCACCCTTCATTTGTTTACTTAAACGGCGGCGCTTGTGAAGCTGCATCTGTTATGTCAGCAGCAGGCAATAAGATAACAGAAACATTGCTGTCTCCACCACCAAACATTCCACCGCCGGAAGAATCTTTAATGGTTCGAACTAAAAATACACCGATAGGGGATCCATCCAACGTAAATACTGGGTTCCCTAAACCAGTATTAGTCTGTGATCTAGCGGGTATATAAAATGTACGTGGCTTTTTCACAATGGCTTCGATGCGTTCCAGTGAATAGGAGTGTGCACGACGAGCAACTTTACCCAACTGGTTAATACTCAGTACCTCGTCCAATTGCTTTGGCTCACCCGGAGACGACATATCCACGAATTTCATGGCACTCTCTGGTTTTTTAATCGGGCGAACAAAGGCCATATCCAAGTCTTTATCACGTAAAATAATTTCGGCAGGAATTTCAGTGCCATCACTCAATAATAACTTAGCATCCTGAATTACCGTTTCCATTTTCATGCTCTGCATCTGAGGATTTCCAGCCATCATCGCTTCGATAACTGATGTAGGATCAATTTCAGACAAAGAAGCAACCGTCATCCCATCGGCTGAAATCACAGTACCGGTGGATTCAACTTTGGATTCATTATCCTGAGAGGAAGCCCCTGGGAAAGAAATTTTTTGTTTAACGACTAACTGAATCGTGACAACAGCTTCTTTATTGGCATCTCCAACAGCCCTGCCTTTTTCGGCCAAACTATCAGCATGTACACTCATGACAGTAGCACACAGCAGTGTAACCATAATAAAGATCCTAAAAATAGATAAACGCATATTAGATTCCTATTGCTTTTCCCATTTGGGCTCGAATTCAATGTAGACGGTGTATATACCCCGTAACACCTTCAACACAATTGCATCAGGCTGTTTAGACTCGATGCCTTCCATTACTTCTTTGAGTGTATCAACATTTGCGAGATCTGTTCCATCTACAGCCAAGATGAGGTCACCATTTCGAAGCATTCCAATATCAGCCCAACCTCCGGAGTTTATTTCATCAACCAATACACCGTTTTTCTTCTCTTCCCATTGCTGGTTGACTTCATCAAAGAAAGTCACATCGCGTACTGTAAACTGGAAAATATCGTTCCGATATTTACGCATTTCACGGTTCAATTTCGGTGCACGAATCAATTCTACTGTGAATTTCAAATCTTCATCACCGCGTATCACATCCAAAACCACTTCAGACCCTACTCTATAATTACGAATCAAGGCAGGCAACTCTTCATAATGCTCTGGCTGATTGGCTGTTAAAGGTTCTTCATCAACGGCGACAATAATATCGCCTTCTTTAAGCTCCGCTTTTTCGGCGGTAGATTCTTCATACACACGGGTAATGCGAAATCCTTTTTGGTCGGCTTTATTCATGGCCTGTGCAATGTCACGGGTTAACACCTGGGTCTCAACCGGCAACCACGCTTTCTTTACTTCCAAGGCTGGATCATTTAATTCACTTAATCCGACCTTCACAACAGTTACCATGGTATCCAATTTGCGTTTCACCGTCGTTAACACAGAAACAGGCTCTTCAGCATCCTTTAGCAACTCTTTGGTTACAGCGCGTATATCTTCGATATTATTAACGACGGTTTCACCAACTTTAACGACTATATCGCCTCGACGCAAACCGGGTTTTGCATCACCTGCAGGACCGCCAGGTCGTAAGCTAGATATATACACACCATGTTGATTTGGACGTTTAAGTTCTTTAGCCATCATAAATGAAATATTTCGAGCCGTGATTCCCCATTCCATCAACTCAGATTGACGCAAGCGTCGGTTCTCACGCTTTATAGGTGTGATCTCAATTGACTGCTCCGCCCCATCGCGCAACACTTTCATGGTAATGGTTTTATTCACAACCAGATTGGTCATACGCGCATTTAGCGAAGGCATGTCTTCATCAAAACGCACATGCACGGCTTCAGCATTCAACTCAGTCAATATATCACCCGATTGAACACCCGCGATTTCTGCGGGAGAATCGCTAATGGTTCCAGTAATTAACGCCCCTTTTTGTACTTTACTATGTTTCAATAAAGGTTGCACCGTAAATCCCAACCAACTTCGTGTGACTTCTCCGGTTGCAATGATTTCATCCGCGACTTTCTTGGCTAAATTTCCCGGAATCGCCCCAGAAAGTGCAATACTTATCTCATTGATTCCAATAATCTTCCCAGTGAGATCGATAAGAGGCCCCCCTGAATTTCCGCCATAAATAAAAGCATCATGAGCAATCCAGCGCACCAAACTTCCTACGGTTTCCCCATCAAGCGTTAAATCCCCAAACCCCATCCGTTTTGGCATAACCAATTCTGTATTACTTACAATTCCCAAGGTCACCGATTGCGACAATGCCATAGGACTTCCCATAGCCATCACAGAATTGCCAACGCGTACAGCATTCGAATCACCGAATTGCGCTATAGGAAATGTTCGTTTATTCTTCGGAAGTAATTTTATAACTGCAATATCGGTCAGAGGATCTGTCCCGATCAATTCCGCTTCCACTTCTTCACGATTGGAAAGTGTACAAATCAATCTCGTAGCGTGGCCTGCAACGTGGTGATTGGTAATCACATACCCTTCGGGTGAAATAATTACGCCACTACCGGAAGAGCGCTCTTTCATTTCACGGCCTTCCCAATATTCAGTCGATACCACATAGATTCGTACCAACGCGGGCTTGACTTGCGTAACAACTGAATCGATGGATTCTTGAAGAGAGGTGGATTCTTGAGCGTGTACGCACAGAGGTTGAATGGCAACAAGTCCAAGTATCAACAATTTTAAAAACGAGCGAATTCTCATAACAATCCTTAGTGTTTTGCCCCGGCAATCTATCTAGTTCATCCCAACATAACCCATATACATTTCAATAATTTGTGGCCCTACGAAAATATGAATAACCGCACCCAAACATATATACGGCCCAAAGGGAAGATAATGCCCAATGTTACCCTCTCCAACATCGGTTTCTTTCCCATTATTCATTTGAATAATGGTGAGACTTATTGCACTCCCAACCACCGATGATAAAATCATAATCAACAGAACACCCAATGGCCCGAAAAATGCACCGAGCATGGCCATCAGCTTAACGTCACCGCCTCCCATGCCGTGCTTTTTAAATACCAGTAGACTAAATTGGTTCAGCAACCATAAGCTACCAAAACCCAACACGATTCCAGCAATAGACATCACAATGTTATCTAGCAACAATCCTGAATTGGGTATTGCCATAGCAATCAAACAAGACAAAACACCGACAGGTTGCCCGCCAATGCTGATGCGATCGGGAATGGTCCAGTCGGTTAAATCCACAAATGTCACAACCACCAACGATGCCATCAGCAACATATAGATAGGTGTGGCAATTGTCATTCCAAATTTAAGATAAACCATATAAAACAGAACTGCTGTAATGGCTTCAACCAGAGGATATTGCCAGCTTATGGGTAATTTACAATTACGGCATTTCGCGCCCAGTATTAACCAGCTCAAAACGGGTACATTATCGTACCAAGCTAGCTCATTTTCACATTTGGGACAACGCGAACGCGGTTTAACGACTGATAAGCCAAGTGGGATGCGGTGAACACACACATTGAGAAAACTTCCAATGAGGCCACCCAGAATAAAACTGGCTAAGCCAAAAATAAAATGCAGCGTATCTTCTGATATCGTATCCATTTATGCGTCAACCTCTGGGTAATACAGCTTGAGTATATATGAAGGTGCAGTATAACGAATTAAATGTGTGGGTTTAAACACGCCCTTTTGAAGCATCAACCAATGTTTTCACAAAAGCCCCTACTTTTGAAGCGGTTTCTGGTGAATCACCCAATTCCCCGATCATACGCACGATTGCACTCCCCACAACGACCGCATCACCATAGGAAGCGATTTCTTTGGCTTGCTCAGGAGATGACACCCCGAATCCAATCGCTATAGGAATGTCGGTATGCTCTTTGATGCGATTGACCATGGGTTCTACAGAAGCCTCAATGGTGTTCTGTTCGCCAGTAACCCCAGTTCGGGATACATAATAGATAAAGCCTCGAGAAGCTTCAGCGATAACTTTTACGCGTTCATCATTACTGGTAGGAGCTAACAAAAAGACTGTATCCACACCTGCCGCTTCAAATGATGCGCGGTATTCATGGGATTCTTCAGGTGGTAAATCAACGCACAAAATACCGTCTATTCCGACTGCTTTACAATCTTGAGCCAATTGATCAGCCCCATAGACCAAGACCGGATTATAATAGGTGAAAAGCATAATGGGAATTTGAGTTTTTTCACGCAAACGCTCTACCGTTTCCAATATTTGATGCAAATTCACCTCATTCTTCAATGCACGTTGGGCAGCTTCTTGGTTTACTGGACCATCGGCTAGCGGATCGGAGAAAGGAACGCCGAATTCAATGATGTCAGCACCTGCTTTTTCCAGTTCTAGCACCAACTCTTCATTAATGGCCAAAGTCGGGTCACCCGCTGTGATAAAGGGGATAAACGCTTTTTCTCCACGTTTGGACAACTCGACAAAACGGTTTTTTATGCGATTCACTAGATGGTCTCCTCAGGCATAATAATAGCGGCGGCTTGAACAACGTCTTTGTCCCCCCGACCGGATAAATTTACAATCACGATGTCATCTTTGCTCATCTCTGGAACCACTTTGGCTGCATAGGCCACAGCATGTGAGCTTTCCAAGGCAGGAATAATACCTTCCAAGCGACTCAGCAATTGAAAGGCTTCAATTGCTGAGTCATCCAGCACATATGTATATTTAATGCGTTCAATATCATGTAAGTGAGCATGTTCTGGACCCACACTGGCATAATCCAGCCCAGCCGACACACTGTGCGTCCCTTGTATTTGACCATGCTCATCTTGGAGCACATAACTCATGGCTCCTTGCAGCATTCCTAAACTACCTCCAGCAAAACGGGCAGCATGTTTACCGGGTTCAATCGAAGTTCCCCCCGCTTCTACCCCAATCATGGTAATGTCTTCGTCACCGATAAAGTCATAAAACAATCCGATGGCGTTACTTCCTCCACCAACACATGCAATTAATGTATCAGGTAAACGACCTTCTTGATCTAAAATCTGCTGACGCGCTTCACGACCAATAACACTTTGGAAATCACGGCAGATTTCAGGATAGGGATGTGGGCCATGCACAGTTCCCATGACATAGTGAGTATCGCCTACATTGGTTACCCAATCACGCAGCCCCTCATTGATTGCATCTTTGAGTGTTTTACTTCCAGAACTCACGGAATTGACCTTAGAACCCAAAAGTTTCATGCGAAACACATTCAATTTCTGACGTTCAATGTCTTCTGCCCCCATATAAATCTCGCAATCAAGGCCAAGCAATGCAGTAGCTGTCGCAGTAGCGACTCCGTGCTGCCCTGCACCCGTTTCAGCAATAATACGCTTTTTACCCATTTTCTTTGCCAGCAGAACTTGCCCTAAAGCATTGTTAATTTTATGGGCTCCGGTGTGACACAAGTCTTCACGCTTCAAATAAACTTTGGCACCACCTAAATGTTCTGTTAAGCGCTTGGCGTAATACAATGGCGTCTCACGACCGACGTACTGCTTAATAAGCCCCAAGTATTCTTCTTGAAAAACAGGGTCTTGCTTGGCTTCGGCATAGGCTTCTTCCAATTCCTGTAAGGCAGGCATTAGCGTTTCAGGGACAAACTTCCCCCCATATGCGCCAAAGCGACCTTTTTCGTCAGGAAAGGGATGCTTGTTTTGCGTTGTGGATAAATGCGCGGATTCGCTCATGATCTTTTATTCCCGGTTCCGATTCGACTCCACCTGCAGTATCTACTGCATAGGGACGAACCCGTTCTATTGATTGGGCCACATTGTCAGGCGTTAAGCCTCCGGCCAACATTAATGGTGTAGTCAGAACAGCAATTTCAGCCGCTTTATTCCAATCACAGGTTTCACCTGTTCCCCCTCGTTCATTAGGTGAATAAGCGTCTACCAAATATGCACTACAGCTATTGTAGGCTTTAATCTGCTCGATGGAGATGTCTTGGCTTAGACGAAAGGCTTTTATTGCACGATTACCTAAAACTGCCGTATCTTCAACAGATTCTTCTCCATGCAATTGTACGCAGTGGACAAATTCTAGATATTCTTCCATCTCTTCCACTGTTGCATTCACACAAACTCCAACAGTGCTTACAAAGGGCGGTAATTTTTCGATAATAGCGCAGGCGAGCTCAGGTTCGATGTACCGGTTACGCTTTTGGGCTTCAGGGGAAAAATTAAAGCCCAAGGAATCTACCCCAGCATCACAGGCCACCATGGCGTCCTCGTAATTTGTTATGCCACAAATTTTAACCCGCATGATTCGCCAGCAGTTCGTACACTTTTTCAGAGATATTTCCGCTGGTTACAAAGGCTTCGCCAACCAGAATAGCATCCACACCACCATTATCGAGTTTCTTAACCTGTTCACGGGTATGAATACCGCTCTCACTCACCAATACTGTGCCCCCTGGAACGAATTTCTTAAGGTCCAAAGTACGCTGATAACTCACATCAAAAGTTTGGAGGTCACGATTGTTCACCCCAACTATACGCGCTCCACTATCCAATGCACGGCGAATCTCTTCTTCGTCATGGGCCTCTACCAATACATCCATGTCCAATAATTCCGCCAATTCACGATACTCACGTAACTGTTGATCGGATAAAATACGTACGATTAATAAAATCGCATCAGCCCCTGCCATGCGGGCTTCATATATTTGATATTCGTCGATCATGAATTCCTTACGAATACAAGGCAAATGAATACTACGGCGCACTTGGGTAAAATCATCCAACGAACCTTTAAAAAACTTCTCGTCGGTCAATATAGACACTGCTGCCGCACCGCATTGTTCATACAATGATGCCAAGCCCGCAGGGTTTAAATCATCTAGCATAACACCTTTGGACGGTGAGGCTTTTTTCACCTCGGCAATCAATTGAATACCATCACGACGTAAGGTATCTCGAAAGCCACGTGTTGGCCCTGCTTCTTGCATCCGCTCTATGACTTCAGCTTGCGAAAGCTGTGATTTGGCGTGTGCTACAAACTCTTCTTTATATGCGCATATTTCATCGAGAATCATGATGTACCTTAAACTAATATGTTGCTTTATGATGCCTGTGTAAAGGCGATAAATTTATCGAGGGTCGCTATTGCCGCACCGGAATCTATGGAGGCCTGAGCCGCCTCTACGGCAGATTTCCAATCATTGCAGTGGTCAGCTGCACACAAAGCTGCGGCGGCATTAAATACGACAATGTCCCGGCGTGATCCACTTTCACCGTCCAACACCTTACGAAGAATATCTGCATTCACTTTGCTATCTCCACCCACTAAGGCAGATTTATCAGAACTTTTTAGGCCCACTTCTTCAGGGGTCAACTCGTAAGTCTTTACTGTGCCATTTTCAGACTCAGCAACCACCGAGGGGCCATCTAACGTTAATTCATCCAGCCCATCAAGGCCAGCGACAACAAAAGCATGCTTGGTACCCAATTGAGTCAGCACATTGGCTAAGTCTTCTAAGCGCCCTGAATCAAAAACGCCAATAACTTGACGATCGGCTCCAGCGGGATTGGTCAATGGTCCGAGTAAATTAAAGATGGTTCGTGTACGCAATTCCATGCGCGGAGCAGCCACATGGCGCATTGCCGAATGTAAACTGCGAGCAAAAAGAAATCCTATACCAATTTCATCGATGGCTTGGCCTACTTGCTCCGGACTTTGTTCTAATTGGACACCCAATTCTTCTAAAACATCTGCACTCCCGCATTGACTTGAAGCACTACGGTTTCCATGTTTGGCTACAGCAACTCCTACTCCAGCAACAACAAAGGCTGAAGTTGTTGAAATATTAAATGAATTTGAACCATCTCCACCGGTACCGCAGGTATCCACCATCACCTCGCGTGAAGTAGGGACTTTGGTAGACATGTCACGCATGGTGGATGCGAAACCGGTTATTTCATTGACCGTCTCACCCTTCATGCGTAGAGCAACCAGCAAACCTGCAATCTGCGCTTGGGTACACTCGCCATTCATAATAAGCTTTAAGGCTTCGGCAGCGTCATTTCTGCTAAGGTCTTGAGAAGTAATTACAGCGTCAATAGCGTCTTGTATAGTCATGGTTCAAAATTTTCTTATCTGGTCAAAAGATCGTTTATTTACAAGGGTTTTGAGCAAACAATGGTAGCAACTACCGCCATGAATTGTCAAAATTTCTTACATCAACAAATGGCTGGCAAGCATTAGAATAATAAAGAATCCGCAGATATCGACGATTGTCGTCATAATTGGTGCGGCTGCAACCGCAGGATCCACATCCAAACGCTTTAAGACCAATGGGATTGCACCTCCTAAAGCCACCGCCAACACCGTGTTTAAAGCAAATGACAATCCGACAACCACCCCAAAAATAATGGGAGAATTTACGGGATCGATGATCCCCAATTGACCACCCAACACCATAAAGAAGCTCAACAATACACCAACGACAATACCATTGATTAATCCAAGAAACCATTCTAGCCGAATTACCCGAAATACATCCTTGCTCGTAATTAAGCCTAAGGTCATTTCACGAATGGATACCGCTATCGCCTGATTTCCGGAACACCCACACAAATTGGCCAATACCGGTAGCAATGCGGCCAGTGCAAGATGACTTTCAATTGTAGGTTTAAAGCGATCAATAAGCACTATTGCAGCTAAACTTAGTAATAAGTTAATGACCAACCAGCATAATCGCTGGGCAGTTCGTTCACCCAATGGTTTTGTACGCAGCTCTTCCCCACCAATAATTCCACTAAAGCGCATGAAGGTTCGGTCCGAACGTTCGGTTTGTGCCACTTCTGCATCAGAACGCATTACCACCCCGACCAGTTTCCCTTGATGTGAAACTACAGGCAAGCCAGAAAACATAAATCGGTCAAAGGTCTGTTCTAATTCTTCCAACGGTGCATCATCCAGTACACTTATTGGGTTTACAATCATCAGTTCTCTAATGGGCTTTGAGCTCAACGATAGGACTAAATCCCTTAAACGCAACACCCCGATCAGCGTAGATGTGTCGGACTGTACATACGCATATTGCACTCCATAGTCAGAATAGGCTTCCGCATTCGTGCGCAAATCATTCAATACGTCCCCCACTGTCAGCGTATGCGGATACACCACAAACTCTGTCACCATAATCCCCCCCGCGGTATCGGGGTCATATTGCAAAAGTTCTCGGGCTTCCTGAGCTTCCTCAGGATCCATCTTCGCCAAAATGGCCTCGGCATCGGATTCATCCATATCGCCCAACAAGTCAACACGATGGTCACTGTCCATCTCGTCAACAATCGCCGCAGCCTGCTCAGCAGGTAAGTCTTCTATGATATCAGCCCCTTGAGCATCGGGAAGTTCTTCCAATAGGTCAGCCGCGTCTTCCGGCTCCAATATAGTCAATAATGTCGCTTGGGTTTCCTCTTCCAAACGTGAAATAGAACGGGCTATCTCAGCTGACGATAAAGTATCCAAATATTCATGGAGAGCGTCCCCATTGCTCTCAGCAACGAGGTTTTCTAGCTCAATCCATGGTTTTTGGTCTTCGCTTGGGGACATCGGTCTCGATTTCTCTTTACAGGGTCAATGCACACACTTTGGTATACAAATGGCCTTTTCAGGCAACTTTTTGTATTGAAAGGACATGAATTCTATATCATTTAAAGGCATAAAGTCGAAATATCCTCAGGGGAAGGGTATAATAGCCTTCACCATCAAACTAGCTAAGGTTTTTCACGCCGTTATCACATTTCCATTGAGAAGGGACTCAGCAAGTAGCGCAGTATGGCCGAAGACAATACCATTCAAGAAGCACAAACTCTGACGGAAAATTTTCCTCGTTTGGCGGCCCTTAAATCGCCCGCTGACATCAAAGCTTTATCGATAGAGGAATTGTGTGAAATCGCTGAGGATGTTCGCCAGTGCATCATCCAAGTAGCCTCCACTAACGGCGGACACTTGGCTTCCCCCTTAGGCGCTGTCGAAATAACGATTGCCATGCATTATGTCTATGACTTCCCGACTGACCATGTGATTTGGGATGTAGGGCACCAAGCACATGCGCACAAAATATTGACGGGCCGTTTTGAGCGCTTCGATACCCTGCGCAGAAAAGGCGGTATCAGCGGATACCCCAGCCGAAATGAAAGTGAATTTGATTGCTTTGGAACTGGCCACAGTTCGACCTCCATTTCCGCAGCACTCGGTATGGCCGCAGCCTCCGAACTCAAAGGCGAAGAAGACCGTTATCATATCGCCGTTATCGGTGACGGAGCTATGACAGGCGGAATGGCCTTCGAAGCCCTCAGTCACGGTGGACATATCAAAAACAATGTTCTCGTCGTGTTAAACGATAATGAAATGTCCATTTCTAAAAACGTTGGGGCTTTATCCAATTCATTAGGTCGTTTGATAAGCGGTGGTCTTTACAACAAAGCCAAAGGCGATCTCGCTTCCCTTATGGAACATACCCTTGGCAAAAGTTTTACCGATGCCGCTCGTCGCTTCGAACACCAAGTTAAAGGCATGTTCGTCCCCGGCACCCTTTTCGAAGAACTTGGCTTTCGGTACATTGGACCGATTGATGGGAATGACATCCCGACACTGATTGAGTGCTTTCAAAACCTGAAAAAATTTCATAAGCCCATCTTGCTGCACTGCTCTACGCAAAAAGGGAAGGGCTTACCCTATGCAGAGGAAGACCCGTTAACTTACCACGGTGTCGGCCCCTATGATATTCAAACCGGTACGCAACACGGCGGTGGCGCACTCAAAAATGAAGATGCTCTTTCTTTTACCGATGCATTCGTCAATGCCCTTATTGAAGCAGCCAAGCAGGATGAAACCATCTGCGGTATCACCGCAGCCATGCCCACCGGTACTGGCCTCTCCAAATTTGAAAAACAATTCCCCGAACGATTTTTTGATGTAGGCATCTGCGAACAACATGCCGTCACCTTTGCTGCCGGACTCGCCACCCAAGGCCTCAAACCTGTTGCTGCCATCTACTCCACATTTTTACAACGTGGATACGACCAATACATCCACGATATTTGTTTGCAAAATCTTCCGGTTGTGTTTGCCATTGACCGCGCAGGCCTCGTAGGCGAAGATAGCCCTACACAACAAGGGGCATTCGATATGTCCTTCTTACGCGCCATCCCCAACACTGTTGTTATGGCTCCACGCGACAACACAGATACTCGATTGGCGCTACACTGGGCACTCGAACAAAACGGCCCGGTATGTTTACGTTATGCGCGCACCAAAGGCGCAAAAATTGGCTCTGTGCGCGATCGCGATATCACTCGAGGCGAAATTCTACGCACAGGTACCGATGCTTATTTCTTAAGCACAGGACCTGTTCTAGCCTCCTGCTTGGAAGTTTCAGAAAAACTAGAAGCAGCCGGACTCTCTATTGGTGTAGCCGATGCACGCTACATCAAACCACTCGACACAGAACTCATTGATTCCTTAGCCCACATGCCCATCATCACGGTTGAAGAGAATACCGTTGTTGGAGGCTTCGGATCCGCCGTCATGGAATACTTCGAAGAACAAGGCCGTCTCCACGAAGTGCGCCTGCGTCGTGTAGGTATCCCCGATCGATTCCTTCCACATGCTACGCGCCTTGAACAACTCGAAGATGCTGGACTCGATCCTGCCACACTCGAAAATGTTGCGCGTGAAGTGTTGGTGGATGTTATACAGCCTTCCTAAGTTGAAAACACCTACCATCGCTACTGAACAATCTCTCCTACAGGCACAAGCATATACTGTCCCAGTTCATTATTTTCGATAAACTCCACATGCCCATTCATAAAAAACGCATTCACCCCATCAGGTATATGAGGCAGTGAAAATTTCTTCGGAATGCGATCATGAATGAGGATAATTTTTGATTGAGCCGTAGCTGATCCTGCTGGATTACCAACACCGTATACAAAAAGCCCTCAACTCCTCGTCTAAATCGAAAAATTATTTTAGGTTTAACTGGAAGAAGCTTTTTTGTTGTATATAGTTTTCAATACGTTCATGTTTCTCAGCTTCGGTTAAAATCGGCTGTTACCTTTTATTAATAGGGTATCCATTCTTGAGGTAATAGTCTTCTCTATATTTTACAACACTGGGATTTTCTGGATTCAAAAAAGTAGTTGGACTTACTTCAAAACTTTCTAAAAAAACGTTGGATTATCGGGAATTAAATTAGTCAACAAAAACGAAAAATCATCTTTAAATGATTCTATCGATTCTTCTGTTACATATTGCGCACTATCATGTTCAATAAAAACATGACTATAATACGTATAATTTTCCTCCTCCAAGTGCGGATTGTGACCCTGATCGACTTTAGCCACCACGTCAATTTTCTCAGGTACGGCTACTCGATACACCTCACCTATTGATCCGCCATTCAAAGGCTGAATAGATTTCGGCGTAACACCAAGAACCGATTCCGACCGCTGCTCAAGGGAAAAAGCCAAATCAGGTAAAGTTTCGTTCACGGATGTGCTTCAGTAACCCTTCGGAAGCATCCAG
>Ga0315320_10000040_pt1 | contig 92839 bp, 82 predicted proteins | sample M140m21515metaG_FD_203458 | JGI IMG/M metagenome (GOLD analysis project Ga0315320, IMG submission 203458) | Ammonia-oxidizing marine archaeal communities from Monterey Bay, California, United States - M1 40m 21515 | ecosystem: Environmental > Aquatic > Marine > Coastal | place: USA: California... | reverse complement strand
ATCGTCAGCGCCGACTGTTTCATCAAAATTTAATAAACCCGACGTAAACATGGTCACAAAGTCGAAAGGTTCTTTATTTTCATACCGTTTCGCGTTGAAGATCTCCACGAGCTCACTATAATCTTCTTGATTCAATTCATCTTGCATAGATAAATCATATAAAGGGCCGAATTCATATACGCCATCCTGGTGCTTAGGGCAGCCAACATCTTCATGCAAACTAAAGCCTTTAAACTTTTCGTTCTCATCTTCTTCCAACTTAAAGGGGTATAAACGGCACAATAAAGGACGCGCTTCATAGATTGAGCAAAAATTCGTTGAATTATCTAAGAAATTACAACCCGTTTTCTCATCACGCTTAAGTGCCATCATATAGGGCTGACCATCCACATCCAACCAAGTAGGATCATCCATATCCGCGCCATCAATCTCATCAGGCTCTAAAAATTCCAAGAAATCTTCGGGGTTTTCTCCCGTCATTTTTTCAATTCGACGAACATCCCACGGAGTAGGCAAACAAACTACATCCGTACAACAATGTCCACAAGAATGACACTTAAAATTAACTGTATTGTTCGACATACTCAGCCTTCTCGCTCCTATTCACCTACTGTTCAGCACCATTGAGATATAAGCATACCGCAAATCGCCCCCAGCTTCAACGCCCTATATTTTCTGATTTAGTACAACATAATCAACTTTGAACTCATAAAAAATAAAGTCTACGATAATTACATCCTCCATCAACCCAGATGACCAAAAAAAAATTAATACAATATCATCCATGATTTACTTATACAGAAACCTATGTTGGTCTATTGTATTTTTTTGTTTTACAAGTAGCCACGCCACCCCCATCATTTCCTCAGCCGATTTCCCCAGCATCCAAGACGCTATCAACGCCCATCCAGGCTAAAAAATCTATGTACCCGCTGGAACACAAAAAATTGAAGGTGCTATCCATTTGCTAAAAGACTTAATCGGCCTTTATGCCCCTGGTCGTATAGAGAAAACGACCCCCGGGTCGCGCATCATTACTATTGAAAATGCTTCAGACATTAGCGTCGAAGGTCTCACGCTTACCCGCCATCTATATCGTTAGCGCAGAACGTGTTACAATTCATAATGTTCAGGTAATCGACAACCATGCACGCGATGCCTCCATCGATATTCGCAAGTCCGACATGGTTACCATCAAAGACTATACTATTCGCAACTATAAATGTATTGCAATCGATGACCGCACAGACTCTGAACTCTACGGATATGCCTTCCGGGCCATAGATGGCACGCGCATTCTAGAAGATAGACTTATCCCAAACCCTAAAGCCAAAGAGCTACACAAAATTGGGCAACTCACCCAGCGTACTGATAAAAAGAGAAAGCCGATGCCCACCAATGCATGGGAAGATAATTATGTAACCAATTGGCATCAAGGGTCAGCCATCGTGGTCACCAGTCCCCGCGCCACACATCACACTATTATCCCAGGAAACTACCTGTAAAACTGCACACAGGGCATCGACATCCACTCCGAAAAGATTATCTGCTCAGACAGTATTGTGGACCACGGGATGATGGGTATCAAAATGACGCATGGGTCGCAAAATATAATCGTCAAAGGCAATTTACTCACTCATATTGAACTCTGGGGAATTCTTATTAACCCTGGAGCAGCCTCAGAACATGCCAAAGCCGCAACTGAAAACAAGCCCGAAAAAGCGCCTAATCACGACAGCGGAATCATCACCTCTGGTAATCAAATCAGAGCGTATGGCTATGGACACGAGTATTGGAATTGGGGAAGAATGCACAAGGATGGAGGCGGCAGTTTGGTATTGCTCTATTGGGCAAACAACTAGAAGAGAACCCCGAAATTTCCGATGTACTAATCCAAGGCAATATTCTTCACCCTGGAAAAATGCGGTGTCGAATCACAAACTTGAAACGCTGTCTAAATAAAAAACGGCCAAAAACCTAAGTTTATGGCCGTGAATTTTTGAACTAAGAATAGTAACTAGTCAGCTTTAGGTTCTTCATCAACAAGAAGTACTGCATCATCATCCATAAACAGCGCATTTTCACCTTCATGGCCAATATCGCTATACGGTGTACCTAATTCCCATTTAGCAGAAGCTAAATCAATCATAGGGAAGGTAAACAAAATAGTTAACCAGCCAATTACACCAATTGCAAAGACTTTAACCAATGGGGTATTCCACTTTACCCCCATAAAAATAGAGACAATACAAGCAGCCTTAAGAATAGCAATCAATAACGCCACCAAATAGCCCATACCATTAACACCACCTGGAAAAGTAACTTCAGATGCTGCAATTGTCAGAAACATCAAGATCGCGATGACTACCGCATTGATAATATAGTACTTGGGCGGAACGATAAAGTGTCCTGCATGGTCGTCAGCGTGTTCATTCTCACTCATAGAATTCTTCCTTATTTAATCAAGTACAGCAATGGGAACAAGAAGACCCACACGATATCAACAAAGTGCCAATAAAATCCGAAATATTCAACGGGCAAATACATATTCGGGCCGAATTTCTTTTTCCAGCATAATACCCAAAATACCGCTGCTATCCCGAAACCAATTATCATGTGGAAAGCGTGCATTCCTGACATGATAAAGTAAAGAGAGAAAAACAGCTCACCTTTTACCGGATCGTCAAGACTGTGCGCACCATGCGGATTCCAATTTAAGTGGGGTACCAGACCATAATGCCATTTCTCGGCATATTCGAACCATTTAATGACCAAGAAAAGAATACCTAAAGCTATCGTCGATGATAGGTAAATCATTTGCTGTTTCCACTTACCTACCTGGGTACTGTACACACACATGGCCATAGTCACACTACTGACCAACAGTACAATAGTATTGGTCGCGCCCATATATACATTTAACTGGGCACTACCTTCTACAAATACCTCAGGGTATTTAAAGCGATAGTAAAAATACGCACACAGCAAACCACCGAAGAACATAGCTTCCTGTGCCAAGAACAGCCACATGCCGATATGACTGGCTTCATTTTGCTGCTCCCGATCAATGAAGTGGTCAGAAACGATGGGCTCTTTTGGCCCCATGGTTAGATCAGACATCTACACTCTCCTTACCTGTATAGGCATAGGCTTCTTCAGTTACTACTGGTACACCATGGAAGTTATGCGGATCGGGAGGAGTGGCACATTTTTCCCACTCAAGCCCACGCGCGCCCCAGGTATTGAACTTAGCGTCTTTACCCCAGAACATGGACCAAACCAGGTATACAATAGTAAAGGTGAATGCACTACCTAAGAGCATCGCACCAGCGGTGGATAAGATATTAAGTGCTTCCCACTCTTCAGGATATGAGTGGTAACGACGTGGCATTCCGACCCAACCTAAAATAAATTGAGGGAAGAACGTCGCATTAAATCCGGCAAAAACCAACAGAGCTGATAACTTTCCGCACCACTCCGGATACATTTTACCCGTCATCTTCGGCCACCAGAAGTGCACACCGCAGAAGAAGGCCATTACCATTCCCCCCACCATTACATAGTGGAAGTGTGCAACGACAAAGTATGTATCGTGTAAATGAACATCAGCCCCCATAGAAGCCAAGAAAATTCCGGTCAAGCCACCTACCAAGAACAAGCCCATAAATCCAAAGGCCCAAATCATAGGCGATTCGAAAGATACGTTGCCACCCCATAAGGTCGCTGTCCAGTTAAATACTTTAATAGCTGAAGGAACCGCTACCATCATCGTCAAGAACGAGAAAATCACACCCGTAAAGAAAGACTGACCGGACAAATACATGTGGTGTCCCCACACGAAGAACCCAAGGATAGCAATCGCTAAGCTTGAGAATGCGATAAATTCATAACCAAAAACACGGTTACGCGAGAAGCAACCAATCACTTCACTGATTACACCAAATCCAGGAAGAATCATGATGTATACCGCTGGGTGAGAATAGTACCAGAACATATGCTGGAACAATACAGGGTCACCACCCATGGCTGGGTCAAAGATACCAATACCGGTTGCACGCTCAAAAAGCACCAAGAAAAGCGTAATTGCTATAACTGGTGTACCAAGCATCATAATCAAACCAGTCGCATAGTGTGCCCATACGAATAATGGAAGACGGAACCAAGTCAACCCTGGCGCACGCATTTTGTGAATAGTGGCTATAAAGTTCAATCCAGTAAGAATTGAAGAGAAACCCGCCAAGAAACCCGCTAAGGCTGTTAAGAAAACTTGTGAGTTTGCATACTGAGTACTTAATGGCGCATAGAAAGTCCAACCCGTATCCACACCACCTGTACCCAGTGCCAATAACGCAGTAATTCCAGCCGCCATATATATATAGTAGCTCAGCAAGTTAATTTTAGGAAAAGCCAAATCTTTCGCACCCAACATAATCGGTAAAAAGAAGTTACCCAATGTTGCTGGAATGGACGGAATCAAGAAGAAGAAAATCATGATTACGCCATGCAAGGTGAAGAATTTGTTATACATGTCTGCATCGAACATTTCGCCTTCAGCTGTGGCCAACTCCATGCGGAACAGCATTGCAAACAAGCCTCCGACCATAAAGAATACCATAATCGAAGCGAGATACATCATCCCTATGCGTTTATGGTCCTTGGTCAGGAGCCAGGATTTAATGGAATAATTTACATTCCAGTAATTCACCTGAGCATCTTCTTGATGCGCGGATGTACTGACTTCGTCAGTGGTAACAACAGACATATTTTTCTTAGCCTCTTATCGTTTCAATCGATTCGGTTGAACATTCTACATATTCTACAAGTCAAAAACTTGATGAATTCTTACTTATTTTTAACGTAATCCACGAGCAAGTTAACTTCCTCAGCACTTAATTGTCCTTCGAAGCTCTGCATCAGTGGGGTAAAACCATCCACAATCAATACTTGCGGTTGCAATATAGATTCACGGATATAATCTTCATCACGCATAAACGACTCACCTTCAGTCGTCATGCCTTCGGTTCCAAAGATTCCAGTCAAGCTTGGCCCTTGAGCACCCTTAAGACCACTATGGCATGTCACACAGCCTTTGCTCGTGAAGAGTTTTTCACCGGTCATGACAACACCGCCGTTGGCACCACTTGATGGCAATGCGCCACTCAACCAACGCTCATAATCTTCATGAGACAATACAGTAACTGTCCCATTCATATAACTGTGTTCTGTACCGCAATACTCCGCACAGAAAATATGGTACTGGCCTTTTTTTGTTGGCTCAAACCAAAGCTCCGTTACACGTCCGGGCACCACGTCTTGTTTTACACGGAATGCAGGGATGAAATAATCGTGCAACACATCTTGCGATGTCATAGAAATTTTAATGGGTACATTTACTGGTACATGCAAATCGTTCACTTCACGCTTGCCATTAGGATGCTGGACTTTCCACATCCATTGCTTACCGATCACATCGATTTGCAACGATTCCTCAGGAGCGCCTTTTAAATAATATCCATAAATGTAGGTAGACCAAAAAAACAGTCCCAATAAAATAACGAAGGGGATAACTGTCCAAGTAATTTCCAAGGCCATATTTTCCAATGGAACCGAAGGGCGATCTTCTCCTTCAATTTTACGAAATTTAATCGCCAAGAAAATCATCGTCATAAAAATACCGATGGTAAGGACGCTACACAACACAACAAGCATATAGAAGTAAAGATCAACGCTAAAGGCGAATGATGATGCTTGCTCTGGACTAATTGGGATATTCATTCTTGTTCCACCGTTTCAAATCGTGTTTAAAGTTATCGCTAAAATTAATTAACTACACCTTGGGTACCATCAGAAATCGTACCTGGCGAAGTAATTTTATTTTTCTTACGTGTACGCAGATAAAAAATGTAATACATGCTGGCAAAGCCCAGAATCAACAGCGTTGACACTATTTGCAATGCACGAAACACAAGCAAGCCATACTTACCCGCAGTCGGATCGTATTTAAAACATAAAATCAACATTTTATCTACTAACTTACCAATGCGTCCTTCGGAAGCTTCCATCAATCCGAATTCCACATCGCGTTTTATATATTCAGTCCCGTAATAATATCGAGACACAACACCTTCAGGTGTCAACACTATAATTCCACCCGCATGTGCATAAATATCTTGACTCGCATCATAACGGTAAACAAATCCTACCGTTTCTGCCAATGCTTGAATATTTTCTTCTTTACCCGTCAGAAATTTCCAACCTTGATCAGCACCATCACGCGCCACACGTCCAACGTGATATGACTTTTTCTCGCGTGCCGCTTGATAAGTATCGTTGGGGTCAATACTCACTGTAATCACATTGTAATCTTGCCCAGGAGTATACTTCATCCCTTTTACAACTATTTCTAATCCTTCCAACTCGGCTTTACACATACTTGGGCAATCGTAATAAACAAAAGCCAGAATTGCTGCGCGATCATCCATTACATCACGCAGAGCGACCTTTTTCCCTTCACTGCTCGTAAAGGTCAAATCCATATCAATCTGCGCTTCTAGCTTTTGTTCAATGGTAATATCGGAGAACTGAACCTCTGGGTTCGGCGCATCAAATGATAGAGCATCCATTTGGGGATATTCTTGAGCATCAACATGGGACACCAATGCAAGCGCCATCATCCCCATCGCACATAAGGTAGACTGTGATAATGTCCATGCACTATGGAATCCCATCATTTTCATTTACTGAGCGCTTTCCGTGGCCTTTAAATCAGGTAATGCTCCATTAGCACTAACCAATTCAATCGCATCACCGATGGAGATATAATACACACCCTCGACCTCATCCTGGCTACCAGTTGAATTACTTTTAGCTTCTGAATCTTTTTTGTAGTCTTCCATATCTTTCACTGGAGTCCTTTGCAAACGCGTTGGACTTGTCCAATCGGATTCCAATGAGTCAACCGGGCGATAGGTACCTTCGGGGGAATAATCCCGCACATCGGAAATTAAGAATTTGGTATACATAAAAGCGATACCAAATGACAGCAAGGTAAGCACTACCGAAACAACAGATCCAATTACAATCAGCTTAGCTTTTACATCTTTTTTTTCGTATCCGTCATCCGGATTTGCTACATGATTAGATGGTTTAAACATTTTCAAACAACTCCTCATCGACATGGCTCAGGGCGTCGTACATACGCGGATCGTTTTTCGGCATCAAACCAATGTTTCCGAGCTCTTTAACAAAGAAGAATAACCAGTAAGACAACATCGCAATACCCATAGCGAAGTAACCGAATAATTCCATCCAAGGGCCACCTAAGTCTTCACCGTGCCCTTGAAATGCAGGATTAATCATATAGAACAGATCAAACATACGCATAATCAAGATGAAGTAACATACTTTCTTCAAGCGATTCAGCTTGGTCTTAATCAAGTGTTTTTGCAGTAAAGCGAAGAACGGTGCGAAGAAGTGACCCACAATCATAATCACTGAAATACCAATATAAAAGTTAGTATTACGCACCAAATAGTATTCAATTTCTTCCGGCAAATTACCCGACCAAATAATCAGGAACTGCGAGAAGGACATGTATGCCCACAACACTACGAAGGCATAACAAAAACTCGACATCATGTGATAGGTTTCATTCGTCACTACAGCAGACATTGGTTTTTCTTCTGCCAACTTGCTGAGCAAAATAATAAACATAACCAAAATCGTCAGAAATTGACTAATACCGAAAAGTGGTCCATAAATAGTCGAAAACCAAGTAGGCTCAAGAGACATAACCATATCCAGCGGATATAACGTAATGATGATACTGTAAACTAATAAGAATACCGGCGCCCATTTACGAAACTTAAGTGTTATGAGCGCATCACCTGACTCTTCCAACTCACGAGACCATTTGGACATCTTAGAGGCCATAAACAAAAGGATAAGCATGTACGAAGCCGTACGGCCCAACCAAAAGTATTTGTTTAACCACCAGCCTTTAGAAACGATAATGTCATATAACGCATTTTTTTTATCAGGGTCTATCCACACTTCGTAATTATCATTAAACCCAACCGCAACCCCTAGCCAATAAATAGCAAAAGGTACCATCAGATACTTAAGCGTTCGTGCAGACGCTTCAAGCATACGTTGTAGCGGAAAGCTCCACGCACCAGCTGTCATGTGGTGAATGTATAATAAGGCCTGGGACCCCATCGCCATACCGAAAGCCAATACCCAACCAAACAACAACGCTTGGAAAATACCTTGGCCTTTCTGTTCGCTAATAAACATAAAAGCAATTGATACGACCAATGCAACTACACCGACAATGGGCGCTTTCGCTTTCCACTGGAGAATACTATTTGGTAATGGTTTAGTGCTCACCTTTAGCCTCTTCTTTATTTTCATGGTTGTCAGCTTCATGTCCCGCATCGTGTCCAGCATCTACCTTAGGATCGGGTGGGTTTTTAGCTTTATTCAACAATTCATCAGTCAACAAATCAGGTGTCGCATTTTGACTCAATTGCAACACACGTACATATGCAGCAATGGCCCAGCGATCTTCCACTGGAATACGAGAAGCATAACTATACATACGACCAAAACCATTGGTCATGACTTCGAAATAATAGCCTACAGGCGAATCCAATAAACGGGGGTTTGAGAAATTTGTAGGAGGAACAAATCCCCGTTGCACAATCATACCGTCGCCAGCACCTTGATCACCATGGCACGGAGAACAGTAAATGCCGTAACGCTCTTGGCCGCGCTTCAATAACTCACGCGACAACATCATTTGCTCAGGCAAGGCCGTAAGCAATTCACCATTGGTATTGCGTCCACGATAATATGCCTTATCAAGCTTAGCGCCTTCATAAGGCACCGTGCCTTCGACCAACATACGTGCCGACGATTCACCTTGACCAAATACACTGGCTCCGCTTTCAAGCGGTTCATAGCGATCTTGGTTCCACAGATCCGGGTGACACCCGGTCATGGTTGCAAGCACCAGCCCGCACAGTACCCAATTTTTCATACTCATCCATTTCATGGTTCAACCACCTCCGTAACGTCAAGTGGTTTATGGTCTAGATTTTCCAAAAATTCGCGTGTATTGCCTTCGTCATACAACGGATCCGTTTTCTCGATACACAAGAAAAAACGATCGCTTGTAGCACGATCAAAATTTTTAGCATTCATTATAGGGTGATAAGGAAGCGGCAAGCCATTGAGAACCAACATTCCAATCCCTGTCGTAAACGCGGCGAATAAAATATTCAATTCAAAGGTCACTGGAATAAATGCAGGCCAACTGAAATATGGACGCCCACCAATATCATATGGGTAGTGCTGCATACTCGCAAAGCATTGCAATGCAAACCCTGTGCAAGCACCCGTCAAACCGGCTGCCAATGTTAAACGCGGCAACTTCGTTTCCGGGATACCCAAGGCATCATCGATACCGTGAATTGGGAAAGGCGAATAGCCTTCCATCACTCGGTATCCTTTGTCGTATGCAGATTGACTCGCTGCCACCAAGGCATCCGGGTCATCAAACTCCGCTATAATTCCGTATAATTTATCTTCTTGATTGTCTTCGTGCATTTGTCTACCTTAACTCTAATGGTGGTCATGCCCAGTCATATTGTGTTGAGAAATCCGTACTTCGTGTACCGCCAACAGAGGCAGCAGTCGGATAAACAGACACATACAGACTACGAAGAAGCCCAAGGTGCCGATGTAAATCCCCCAGTCCCAAGGCGTACCGTGATAGGTACCCCACGACGATGGCATAAAGTCGCGTGTCAAACTAGTAATAATAATTACATAACGTTCTAACCACATGCCGATACCTACAACAATGGTAATCCACCACAACGCCCATACATTGGAGCGGATTTTTCTGCTCCACAAGAATTGCGGTGTGATGATGTTGCAGAAAATGAGTGCCCAATAAGACCATGCATATGGACCGTTAAAACGATTCGCCATCATGAACGCTTCGTATTGGTTATTGGTATAGAACGCAAAGAAGGCTTCGCAGATATACCCGTAGGCTACAATTAAGGATGTCGCCAACATCACCTTAGCCATGTTGTCGATATGGTAATCCGTAATCAATGACTTCATGTTGTACCAACTACGCACCGGCAACAGGATAGTTAACACCATCGCAAAACCAGCATAAATAGCTCCTGCCACAAAGTAAGGCGGGAAGATGGTTGTGTGCCAACCGGGAACGACGCCGATGGCGAAGTCAAAGGACACGATACTGTGTACTGAAACCACAAGCGGTGTACATAATCCGGCCAAAAGCAAAGAAGCCATTTCGTAACGGTGCCAGTGGCGAGCCGAACCGCGCCATCCCAGCGCCACCGCACCATAAATGCGTTTTACCCATATGTTTTTTGCACGATCGCGCAACATAGCAAAATCAGGAATCAATCCCAAGAACCAGAACAGAATAGAAACACTGGCGTAGGTAGAAATCGCGAACACGTCCCACAGCAAAGGACTGCGGAATTGAGGCCAAAGACCCATTGTATTCGGGTAAGGAAGAATAAAGAACGCTACCCAAGGACGACCCAAGTGCAACAACGGATACATACCAGCACAAGCCACCGCGAAAATCGTCATCGCTTCAGCAAATCGGTTAATCGCATTCCGCCATTCCTGCCGCAACAAGAGCAGAATTGCAGAAATCAATGTTCCCGCGTGACCAATACCAATCCACCACACAAAGTTAACAATCGCGAAACCCCAAGCAACAGGCATATTCAAGCCCCAAACTCCGGTTCCGTTCAAGAATAAGTACGCTACAGATATCCCCAGGAACGATGCTAAAAACATCCCAACCCCGAGCATAATGTGCCAGCCAACCGGTTGTGGCTTCGATAAGATAATCGATCCCACCGCATCCGAAATGGTTTCATACGTGTGGGGTTGCTCAATCATTGGAGCAACCGGTTTCAAATCTTTATGATCTTTGTTTTCGATAGCCATGAATTATGCTTTCAATCTCTCATCTGGATTTGCATTCGTTAATTTTGCCAAATACGTCGTACGTGGTTTTGTATTCAAATCAGCCAGAATCTGATAATTCCGTGCACTTGCGCGGTTTTTAGACACTGCACTGTTTTCATCTTGCATATCACCAAACGTGATGGCACCCGCTGGGCACGACTGTTGGCATGCCGTAAGCACGGTACCGTCAGCAATTTTCTCGCCGTCTTTCTTGGCATCAATACGTGCAGCATTAATACGTTGCACGCAGTACGTACATTTTTCCATCACACCACGCGTACGCACCGTCACATCAGGATTACGCATAGGTTTAAGGCTTTCAGGATTCACGTGGGTCGCATCAAATTTCATGCTCACCCCTTGCGCATCCGGTAACAACGTCGTCCAGCCACGGTCACCGCGCGATCCTAGAGGCGTACGGGTGTAGTTAAAGAAGTTAAAGCGACGTACTTTGTATGGACAGTTGTTCGAGCAGTAACGCGTACCGATACAACGGTTATATACCATGTCATTCAGCCCTTCGCGGGAGTGCATCGTAGCCCCTACAGGACAAACGATTTCGCACAATGCGTTTTCGCATTGCATACACGGTACCGGCTGGAAGTAAACCGTTGGGTTATCCAACGCGTGGTTGCGTTTCTTTTGCTCGTCAAGTTTCTGAAGCGAAGGATTCGCAATATCAGCAGGCATTCTTTCGGAAAGAAATGGAATATCTTTTTCACGACCGGAATAGAAGTAGCGATCCAAGCGAATCCATTGCATCTCGCGACCTTTACGCACTTCATCTTTACCCACAACTGGAATAATGTTCTCAGACTGACACGCTACGATACACGCATTACAACCCGTACATTGGTTCAAGTCAATGGTCATAGCCCATGAGTGACGATTCGTACCTTCTTTTTTCCAGACGTTCTTTTCTTCCACATTCATCAACGTTTGTTCTTCTGTTGGATTGTGGAATTCATGGTGCTCACCAACAGCAACAATATTGGGGTCATTACGGAAAGTCAACTCATCAAAGTGGCGAACAAGGCCGCGACCTTCCATATTGTAGTGTTCTTCAGTGCGCGCTAATGGATAAGTACTGTTAAGCTTTGTAATCTTAGCGGTCTGCGAATAATTGAAATCAGACTTCCGGACGCTATACGCATCAAAGCCCAAATAAAGTTCACTGGCAACGCATACCTTACCCATGGCTTTACGGCCATAACCAGCATGTAACGTAATCGTATCAGAAGGATGTCCAGGTTGAACCCACACAGCCCCTTTCACTTTATTACCGCCAATTTCCACCGTCACTTCATCTTCAGATTTAAGACCCAAAGCTTGCGCGGTTGAATATCCAACGATTACTGCATTATCCCAAGTTAATTTGGTCAGCGGATTAGGCACCTCTTGCATCCAAGCATTATTAGAGAAGGTACCATCACCAACTGAAGGGTCAGCCATAAATAACACTTCCAAATTGTTTCCGCCAGCATTGGAAGCTTCTGTTACAGCTGTTTGCACACCTGATTTCGGCTTAATACTCACGGCATTTGCAGCCGTTCCCTCAATCACACCTTTGGCCATCACACTACGCCATTTGCGATTAAAGTCATCCGAGTCAGCAGCCACACCCCATTCAGAGGCATAGTACGCTTGCAATTGCGCATACCCTTTTTTCTCACTTGAATCCATCAGGGCTGAAATCAGTTCTACACGAGAGCGAACGCCTTCAACCATAGGTGCAATCAATGGCTGTATAACAGATTGTGTTCCGTCATACGCACATACATTACCCCAAGCTTCGAGATAGTGAGATTCAGGAACAGACCACTTACACTTGGTTGCAGTCTCATCCACATAACGACTCAAGCGAATCGTATTGGATACGTTTTCCATAGCACCTGCAAAATTCAGGTCTACTGGAGCAGTGTACACAGGGTTTGTATCGCCCATCACCAACAAGGTACTGACCTTACCCGCATTCATATCTTCAACAAGCGATTTCAATGAATCCAAGTGATGCACAGCATCCACTTCAACCGCTTCGATGTAACTTACTGTTTTATCAACATTGCCTAAAAGTGCATTGATTTCATGTGCTAAGACATGAACTGAAGCAGGCTGATTTTGCCCAACAGTGATAATGGAATGTTCTTTATGAGCATTCAAATCATCAACAACAGAAGCGACCCACTCAATTTGCTGAGGAGTCAAGCTAGACTCGCCACCAGGCATTGCACCTTGCACACCCAAAGCATCGGCCAATTCACGCGCCACACCTTCAATTTGACTTGGACGCAACGGGAAACGGTGGTCAGCCATCGCTCCTAACAATGTAGGAGAACTTTCAAAGGCATACGTACGGTTTAACTGAGGTGTTGTGTGCTCGATTTCTTTAGCACCATGATCTCCAGCAGTATCGTGCTTCACTTCTGCCGCAAAGGCCACATTATTACCAAAAACATTCGCAAATGCACTCTTTGTCTCTTCAGTGATCTCCGAAGCATCTGCATGATGCTTCGGGGCTAAATAAGGTGTATCAAAGTCAGCCACGTTACGGCGGGTTGCATAATCCGCTGTATATCGCACACTCGCTGCACCGCGATCGAATACATCCGAATCAAGCGATACAACCACATCAGCGTCTTTAAAGTTTAAAAGTGTATCCACATAACGACCGAAAACCAACTTAGAGGCTTCGCGATCATTATCGCGACCGAAAGGCTCATAACGGTGCCATTGCGCACCCGAGTATGCAGCAATAAAGGCCTGAATCTTAGCCGCTTCAAATGGAGAAGTAACTGCGCCGGTAAGCACACGTACACCACCAGGGTTGGCCGCAACAGAACTTTTCGCTGAAGCAATGAAATCGCTCCAGTTACTAATTCCATCATTATGAAGTACGCTACCCGCACGGTCAGGATCGTATAAATCCAAAATCGTAGCTTGCGTTTGCGCATCCGTACGCCCTAACGATCCAGGGTGACTAGGAAGACCTTCAATTTTAGTTGGACGCCCCATGTGACTCTCAACCAAGACTCCTTGACCATAACCACCACTTACGTGGGTTGATGCAAAGTAGGTTGGTTTACCAGGAATAAATTCTTCCGGCTGCTTCACATAAGGATAAATTTTTTCATCAGGCTGACGGGAACACCCAGTCGTTACCCCTGCTAATGCGAGGGAAGCCCCCATCACTTGCAAGAAATTACGACGAGACACGGCACCCAATGGCTGGCCGGAATCGGCCGTCGCATGGAATTCGTCGTGAATATACCCTTTAAAGGTATCGGTTTGTGCCACTTCCTCCAAGCTACGCCAGTATTCTGGGCCGGAGGTATTCGCCAACTTCTCGCGAATGGCAGTCAAATCGTCAACAGAGTAGTTTCGTGTAGTATCATTATTCATCGGTGACAAATGGAGCAGTTAGTCAACTGCTCTACCTCTACGTTGTAGTCCTTAACCAATTTCGCGCCCAGTTCTTCTTGATTGGCTACGCCAAATGCTTCATAGGAATTCTTAGCATCAACACTGTCCGGTTCCCAGTCCATATTAAACACTTCATCCTTGGGACGAATATACTGAGAGGGGTCTTTGTGACAATCCAAACACCAGCTCATATGGAAGGTTTGCGCCTTTACCGTCAGGCGCATATCTTCAATCTTAGCGGTCTCATTGGAGTGGCAGTGATTACAGCCAATTCCTTTATCAATGTGAATGCTGTGATTGAAATAGACAAAGTCAGGCACATCATTCAGACGCGTCCATTCCATTGGCTTGCCCGACTCCCAACTATCCACTACAGGCTTGAATATTTCTTGATCGTTCAAAATTACCGAGTGACAAGTCATACAGGTTTCGGTTGGCGGAATGCCTGCAAAGCTACTGGTTTCTACCGTCGTGTGACAATAACGGCAATCAATACCGTTGGCCGACACGTGGCGATGATGACTAAAGGGGACAGGTTGCGCTTTCGCGACGTTGACATCAGTTACTAAAGGAGACCAGTATAAAGCCGAAGCTAAACCGACCACCGTAAGAACCAACACCACTCCGCCTGCAATGCTCCACCGCACGAGCGAATTGACGCCTGGAGGAAAAACTGGTGCCACAGAATTACCCTTTCCGTTAAGGGAAATCGCATACTTCCCTTGTAATTAAAACTCTAAAAGTTTGGAATAAGCCTACAATTTAATGCCACCCTGCTCACCTTACGATTACACTCGAACAGTTACGGCATTAACTAATACACAATGCATACCTGTTGAAAACACTATTGATTCGAGGAGCACTAGGGGGTAGGCTCAAGACACCCCAGACACAACTCGACCTACTAATTCTCAAAACGTCCCAAAGTTATATCATATTGGGATACTATCTTCAAGCTAGAAACCTTTTTTTACTGAAATCATGGAATAAAATTTTTCCGTCTCCGCTATCCACAATCCATTCTGGACTTTCCACCTCTGTCCTGCTAGGATACGAAAGTTTGGCAAATCCTATTCGACGAGAAAATTGATGACTACACCAGCCACATCGCCTAGCATATCGGTTGTAATCCCTATGCGGAATGCCGAAAAAACTATCGCAAAAACACTCGATTCCGCGATGGGCCAAGCCTATATGCCCATAGAAATCATTGTTATAGACGATGGCTCCAAAGACGACTCACCCTATCAGGTCAAAGCATTAAGCCTCAATCCCGTCCGCCTTATCCGCCAAGAACACCAAGGAGTATCCATAGCCCGAAATACAGGAATAGCTCATGCTTATGGGGACATTGTCGCTTTTCTCGATGCCGATGACGAGTGGAATTCTCGCTATTTATCCACCATCGTCCAACTGGCCAAAGACCACCCTGAATGTTCCATTTTTGCCACCGGATACGCCATTGAAGACTCCACCGGTCACAAACGTCAACCGCATATACAAGATCTTAATTTTACTGAGGACTCCGGCGAAATGACCCATTATTTTGCCATCGCCGCCCATTCCTATCCCCCGTTATGGACTTCTGCTGTGGCCGTCAAACGCAGCGCCATTGAAGCTATTGGAGGCTTTCCAGCCGGAATACATGCAGGGGAAGATCTCCTTACCTGGGCACGGCTGGCCACTCAATACCGCATTGCCTACCATAGAGATTCACTCGCCACCTATCACGCCCCCCACTCCAACGAACGCAATAAACATCTCTATTCAGACAAAAAAGACCCTGTGGGCAAAGAACTTTCCAAGCTTATCAATGATATCCCTGACAACCAACACAAAGACTTTCATAAATATATGAGTCTTTGGTTTAAAATCCGTGCAGGTCACTTACTTCATGCAGGCCACCGAAAAACAGCACGGCAAATGACACGTAAAGCCCTAAAGCACCGTCCCGGAAATTGGAAACTCTACACCTACTGGTTTGCCACCTTACTCCCCGTAGCACTCTTTCAACTAGCTCAGCAAATCTACCATAAGCTCCACGAACTCGTAAAAACCGACCGTGCACGCGTCTAACAACCTTTAAGATTCCACTTCAGCCAGACTCGATTCTTCGAGCACTTTTAAAGACTGCACCAAAGCCGACTGATCGATATCCAATTGAATCACCAAATTAAGTCCATTATAGTTCTTTGTCTTTTCACTCTTCAAATCAACCACACCCAAGACCGAACTATCTATTAAAAATACATTAATTCCTGCCGAGTCAAATGGACGCTGCTCTGCATCGCCTAAAAATTTTGCCATGGCTTTCTTTGCACGTTTCTCGCCCAATCCACCTAAGACAGTCTGCATTTGCATAAGCTCTTCCACCAAAATCCGGTTAAGGGTAAAATTATTTTCAGATTCTGCTTTTAAATCGAAGCCCAACAAACCACTACTCAAACTATACTCAGCAGAAAGTTTCCCATCAGCCACCCCAGTCAATTTTGTTTTAGGTGGCTGCACCTCTTCACTTAATTGGGTGAGATTAATATTCTTTAATGTTCCTTCAAAAGTCACTGGCAATCCTTCATCCATAACATTCACATCAATGCGGCTCTCGAGCGTACCATCAAAAACTTTTGCCGAAGAACTGGGAACGACCAACACATTATCTTCAAACGTTAATAGACCTGAAAAATCTGCAATCGTTGCACCAGCAGCATCGAGAGACTCTACCGAAATAGCCCCATTCCCTTGATATTGTTGAATATATTCAGCATCCAATGTAGCCACAATGCCCTTAACAGTTGCAGCCTGATCCAACAGTACCATAGAGGCGATATCTGACTTAGCCTTCCACTGCATAGTAAACCCTGAATCAGGAAAAGACCAATGTGTTTCTACATCCAGCACACCATCAACTTCAGCAATATAAGCCATGCCGACAAGTATCGACAGATCTGACTTTATCTCTGTTTCCCCAACCCATCCTTGCTTAGCCATAGCCATCCTTTTAAAAATAAGTAACGTTCCCTCCCCCATTTTTATATGTGCATCTACAATCTTGAGATCGTCTCCTGAATCCAGAAACTGAACAACACCCTTTCCCGTCATCTCACTTCCATAGGGCAACAACAAATCTCCATAACCGATATAATCTGAATAGATAGTTACAGGCACTGACCAATTTTCGTTTATTTTTACAAGTTCAGCCGTACCACTTAAGGTACCGAATATATCCTTAACGTTAAGTAAATCTATTGGAAAAGCAAACTCCAATTGCGCACTTAAATCCCCGCTATCCAACTGTAAATTTCCATCTGAAGCAAGCACCTTGATCGATTCATCTTCGGATTGAAAAAGTACCTTCTTTGCCGTTGCAACACCCTGCTCATAATCCAACACCACTGGCCCATCCAATTGTAAAAGCGGAAATTCCATTGCATCATAACGCAACTCACTAAATCGAATCGTTGGCGATAATTCCACTCGTTGGGCATCCAACTGTTGAACACTCATCTCTCCATTCATCAATCCCGAAACCGATGAGGGCAAAGGCGTCCCGGCAGCAAGCAAAGCAAACGGCCCCAAAGGAACATCTTTTAATGTCGCTATTCCACAATACATTCCCGCATCATCCATATAGCCTGAAGCCTTCAATAAGCCCGTTCCTAACCGTGCATCTATCTGACCCAACACACCCGAAGCAGACTCCAGAGCCCCGTGCAACGCCCAATCTACATCAATGACTTTTCCATCCGAGTGCACAGCCCCACTTATCGCATAGTTGGCCTCACTCCAATAAACATCAACATCTCCCGATAATTTTGCAAAAGCCAAATCCTGAATATTGCCTTTAAGTGATTCAGGTAGCATTTCGACTAAATCTGGTTTTGCACATTGGCTGAATGACATCGATGCATGAACATTACTCTCTTGGATATTTATTGCGACGTCAGCCAATAAACCCGGGTGTAACTGAACTGAAAACTCCCCATACTTCTTCATACCATTTGGAAAATTCGCATGCACCAACACATTACCCGAGTACATCAATTCTCCAGACTGGCGTACAGTCAATCCTTTGATTGACACATCCAATTCAGCCCCAGCAGTTCCACCTATCCAATCGGGCGTCCACACCAAATCAGGAACATCTAAAGAAATTGTCTCGAAATCGATGTATGGCTTATCGATAAAATATTGTGCAACAGGATTCCACGTACCCCCATCAAGGTGCACGCGCAAATCTTTAGCCATACCCCACACTGTATCCTCTTCGATATTAATAGAAATTTCCCCAGACCATGCATCGATTTTTCGGGCATCAATAAACATAATGTTTACCCCGATTGTATCAAGTGCCTGGATAGATGCATTTAAATGCATCGCGGGCAGTTCAATGAACTCGTCTTGCCAATGCCCCGCTACCGCAAGCTTTTTGATAGTGATATTCTTTGGAAGCCATGTAACATCACCCGAAGTGGTTTCAACCTTTAATAAGTTAAGCAGAAACTGATAATTCGGTTCTGTTGTATCCGACGCCTTAGGGAAAAGGTATACTTCATCAATCCGCACTTGAGGAATTTTCCGGCCATCTTTCGCATCAAGATCATACTCGACTGTAATACCATTCAATTTAGCAAAAGGGGTCTCATGAAGTTTGTCCATCTCATCATAGATAGTCAATGAATCACAGTACAATGGACCAAAAATAGACACTCCCTCTACTTTTACCCCCGTACCCAAGGTGCGCTCAAGGCTACTCGCCAATAAAACCCGTTGTGGCCACCCAAATAACAGCAGTCCGCCTAAAATCAGCAGAACGATGCCAATCAGCAAAACTATTCGATTGCGCTTTTTCGCCACACCGATCCTCCCCTACTGGTCATATGAATAGGCGAATATCCCTTAACTACGGGGCACATTCACACTCTGTAGAATATGCTTAATGGTCTCTTCAGCGGTCAAACCTTCTTCCACAAACTTAGGCAGCAAGATAATCCGATGCTCCATACAAGCCATCGCCATTGCCTGGACATCTTCAGGAGTCACATAATCACGACCTTCCAAAGTAGCCTTCGCTCGGCTAGACAACAACAATGCTTGTGTTGCACGCGGACCCGCGCCTAACTTAATTGCATTATGCGATCGCGACCGTTGAGTAATCGCTACGGCATATGAAATCAACTCCGTCGGCATCGTCACGCCAATTAAAGCCTTCCTCAAAGCCGCCAGACGTTCAGACGTTAAAATAGGTTGAATCACCCCACTCTCCACCATTTGTTCAGGCGTCTTAGGCGATATTGTCATCTCCCCAATTCGATACTCTTCCTTGGCCGTGGGATAATCCATCGATATTTTAAATAAGAATCGATCCAATTGAGGTTCTGGCAGACTAAATGTCCCCTCATAATCTGTCGGGTTTTGCGTGGCAAACACCGTAAAATTCTCATCGAGCTTATACGTGGTACGGTCAATGGTGACCTGATGCTCTTGCATAGCTTGCAGCATGGCCGATTGAGTTAACGCCGGTGCACGATTAATTTCATCGCCCAGTAAGAATGTCGTAAAAACAGGTCCTTTAACCAACGTAAAATCATTGGTCGAAGGATTGAATATTTTCTGCCCGATAATATCATCCGGCGCGATATCAGGGGTAAACTGAACCCGGTCGAAATCACAGCCCAATAATTGGGCTATTGTCCGCACCATCAAGGTTTTAGCAACCCCAGGCGTTCCCTCCAATAACACATGCCCACCCGTGAAAATAGCAATGAGAGAGCGGTCAATCGCTTCTTTCTGCCCGATAATCACCTTACCCACTTGATGACGTGCATGCTGCAAAACTGTTTGGATATGCTCGATATCTTTATTCACGTAAAACCGCCTCTTTTTTAAATATTGATTTATCTACTGATTCTTTTTAACATTGGCTAGTATAATAGTGCAAATTACAAGAGGATTACTATGGCCGATCAAGAATGTATGCGAGTGATTAGACTGGGTGCTAAGGAGTGGAATTCATGGCGCGGACCCGGCAGCTATCAAAAAGTCGACTTATCAGGGGCTAAACTGGATAAACTTGACCTTCAGGGAGTAAATCTCTCTGATGCCAATTTATATGAAGCCCATCTCAATGGAACCGATTTAAGCGGAGCCGATTTAAGCGGTGCAAACCTTTATGAAGCACAATTGCGCGGGGCCAATTTAACCGATGCTTCGCTAAGTAACGCGCGTATGCACTTTGCCGATATGCGTAATTGCATCCTCACCAACACTAAACTCGATGGAATCGACATGAGCGAGGCACGAGTAGGCGGACTCGATTTTAGTGAAGCCAACCTTGATAGTGCCAACTTAACCGGCTCGATTATGAGTCACATGAACTTTCGTAATGCGAATTTAGAACATGTCGAATTACGGCACGCAGCCATCTTTGATTGTGATTTCAGTGGCGCAAACATGAAGGGCTCCATCCTTGTCGGTGCCGATGCACACGGGTCCAATTTCAACGGAGCTATATTAGACGAATCCAACGTTAGCGGGACACGATTTCAAGGAGCCACATTTGAAGGCGCCTCACTGCAAAACATGGATTTCACCCAAGCTGAACTCGAAGGTGTAAACTTCAAAAATTGCAACCTCCAACGTTCCGATTTTAATCAGCGCAATTTAAGAAAATGCGACTTTACTGGAACAAAATTAAATGGCACACACTTTGACGATGCTGATTTAACCGAAGCCATCATGAATGGTGTAGACGCACGGAAAAGTTTTTTCTGCCGTGCAAATATGATCCGTGTAGTCATGCAACAATCTGCACTGGATGATGCCGATTTTTCCGAAGCATTAATGGCCGCGGTAAACTTCAACCAAAGCACTGTTAAAGGAGCGAACTTCACCCTAGCCAATTTGGTAGCCACAGTTATGGCCAACGTTCAAGGTTGGGAAACCGCTCGACTCGTCAAAGCCAATTTAACCGGTGTTCTCGGCGCCACCCCCGCATTGCGCGATCGCAGTAAAGAAGAAAATGCTGTGCTCGGTGGTCCCATCATGATTCTCGAACAAGGCGCTGGAGTATGGAATACCTGGCGTGAAAGCATGCCAGCAGAAGGCTTAAACTTACGCTCTATGGATCTACGCTTTGGTGATATGTTGAACGTTAATCTATCCGGTGTGGACTTACGAGGCGGAGATCTTTCCGGAATAAATCTACACGGGGCCAATCTCGAAAATGCCAACCTCGAAAGTGCCAAGCTCGCCGGCTCAAGTCTATCCGGTGCAGTACTGGGTAACACTAATTTCCAATCAGCCGACCTGCGCAAATCAGATTTAAAAGGACAAAACCTCACTAAAGTTCGACTCATTGGGGCGAACCTTGGCCAAGCCAACCTTAATGGTGCCCAAATGATTCGCACCGATTATACTGGTGTAAATTTCCAAGGGGCGGAAATGGTTCAAGCCAATTTACAAGGTTCATGCTTCCGAGGTGCCAATTTCCATACCGCAAATTTAAAAGGCGCAAACCTCTCTGGATTGGATCTGTCGGATATTGTACTCACCGATGCCGATTTATCCTCTAGCAATCTAGAAGGCACCAACCTTATTGGGGCAGAACTTACGAACACCAAATTCGCAGGTTCCAATTTACAAGCCAATCAACTTGATAAAAATGCACTCAAATTCGCCGATCTGGAAGACGTAGAGTTACCCATGTCCAAGCGACTTACACGCATGATGGGTAAAAAGAACAAACAATAAATCATCTCTAAAAAGTAGCCCTATGCAACACACTTTTCTGGTATAAAAAAAGGTGTTTTTTATAAATATTTTCTAACTAGACACTAATCAATTGCTCATACCTGCCCCCTAAAATACTGTAGGGAACTTTTATCTTTCCCCATACATTAAAAAGTATGCATGAGCACTATATAAGTAAGTATAAAAACACACTTTTTTAGAAAGGAGGTGGAAATGAACACGATACAAATTGATGTTGACCGCTATATTGCGCGTGAAAAAAGTTTACCATTGGAAGATCAGTATGGGTACTGGACCTTCATTATTGCAGGGCAACCCATGTCTTTCTTTGGGAGTTACAGTGAAGCGACAATTGTTGCCAAATTGTATGCACGTATGTACGAATCAGACCAAAGCACTATTATTCTTGATAGTGTGAACAACGCTGGACAAATTTACAAAGCCAGCTAATGCATTTCTTTCCTTCGGGAAAGAAATGGTTGAACTATTCCCTTCACTCACATTCTTACACCCCACGCAACACCTTTGCATAGTTATAGACAAGCTTGATCCTTTCTAGATTTACGAATGGGAGTAGATGGCCACATGTCTATACCAACACTTGATCAAGCATATACCAAAGGCTATAAGGACAACCAAGTTCGTTGGATTCAAGAATGGCTAGTGTTAAATGGCTGTGAAACCAGTATTGATGCCCGCTTTGGACCGGCACGATACCAATCACTACATTTCCTCAATTCAATATGCTATTCTTCTTTTCTGCTTTGCTCCGAAAATAGATTGGGAATACCTATGTCAGCACTTCATATTTCAGGCATTATCCCCGCGCGATATTCCTCGTCGCGCTACCCGGGCAAGCCTTTAGCTCCACTCGGTGACAAAACCATGATTCAGCATGTATATGACCGTTGCCTTTTATCCGACACCTTAGACGATGTCTATGTTGCAACCGATGATGAGCGTATTCAAAAGGCCGTCGAAGCCTTCGGTGGGAAGGTAATCATGACCCGTGCTGACCACCCCAGCGGGACCGATCGCTTAGCGGAAGCTACCGAAAAAATCGACACGGACATCATCGTCAATATCCAAGGCGATCAACCCTTTTTTGATCCGGATATGGTTTTGGAAGGCGTACAACCCCTTCTTGATGACCCCAGCCTCGAACTCTGCACCCTCATGGCTGCCATTGGGGATAAATCAGATCATCTAGACACAGGTTTTGTAAAAACCGTATGCAACCTTCAAGGCGACGCGCTTTACTTTTCCCGCTCACTTATTCCATATCCCCACACCAATACCCCACATGGCGTCTATGAACACCTAGGCCTGTACGTCTACACTAAAGCCATGCTCATAAAACTCGCAGCGTTACCGCCGACCATCCTCGAACAAGTCGAATCACTCGAACAACTCCGCTGGCTCGAACATGGCATACGCATACGCGTAGTCGAAACCCAATGCACCGACCAGGCCTTTAGTGGCTTCAGTATCGACACCTTAGAAGACCTACAGCGCGGCGAAGCCATGCTCAAAGAAAGGGGTTTATAATGGACCAAGAATTATTTAAACAACTCTACAGTGATCTGGACGAAACTACGAAATTACGCATAGACAACGCTGTCGATCGCATTGTCACCGCAAAAGAAGACGGCGGGAAAGTTGTCGTTGTCGTTGGAAGTGGCCCAAACATACACGAAGGGGTCACTACCCTCATCGCAGAACTCATACGCCTAGACATTATCGATGGCGTCTCCACCAGTTCCGCTGTCATCGCCCATGAAATGGGCGGCACTCTCGACAAAGTGAAACGCTGCAACGGTTTGGCCCTAGGGCTTGAATCCGATCTTCTCCCTCGTGGCGATGATTTTGAATTAACAGTTATGGACGAGGACGTTGCCCAAGATTTGCGGGCCAATATGAAAGTCGACGAGGAGCTCATACAAAAACTCGAAGCTGCTGACGGTAAAACCATCATTAAAGCGGCGGGAAATCTCGGTTATCCTATGGGCCTATGGATTGAAAAATTCTCCGAAGAAATCGGTCAACTCGCTCGCGAACATGGCATGTCCTTTGAAGAAGTCGCAGGCCTTGGTGCCGATCCCAAAACCATGCTCGGTCAAGGCGCGCTCAATCAAAAGCCTGTCATTGTGACCATTCCCCAACTGGTAGGTGGCGGAAAATCAGGCCTCGCCATCGGCGACAGCATCAGTATTGCCGAACGCGCCACTCGCCTCGCCAAAATACTTGACTCAGCCGACGTCATCATCGAATCCGCTGTGGCCCTTACGCAGGAAATTCACGATGGACCCCTCGAACGCTATACAGGACACGGCATGTGGTCCGCATGGGACGATGAATACAGCTACTCCCTAGAAGGTAAAAGCATCATCCGCATGGATTTGGACCCAGCCCTTGAAGCCGTCTACCAAGCCGAGCAAGGAGACAGTGCCGTCCAACAAGCCATCGCCGACGGGCTTCCCAAAACCAAAATGTTTAAAGTGCCTTTCCGCATGGAAATGTCCGGTTTCGCTCGTCACGAAGGCAGTGTACCCATCATTGGCGACATCGGTGTGGTCTGGCCGATCATGGCCATACGGGTTGCCTATCGACTCGGCATCAAACTTGATTTTGTCTCTTACCCGCAACAAACCGACTCCGGTAAAGCCATGCGCGAACACATCGTCGACGAAATCAAACCGATCAACCGCACTAAAATGTTAAAGTCGTTGATGCAACTAAAAAGCTAATAAATGAATTGAACAGTTAGATAAAACTGAAGCCCCAGAAAGAACGATATGCCCCACTACGATTTTACCCAATTTTCCGAATTGCCAGACGACTTACACTGGTTCAACAAACCTGCATCATACAACCTCGACTCCAACGGTCTCGCCCTAAGCACAAAGCCTGAAACGGACTTCTGGCAAGGCACCCACTACGGCTTCCGGCGTGACGACGGGCATTGTCTGCTTACTCCGGTAAAAGGCGATTTCTCCCTCACCACGGAAGTCTCCTTTATCCCCGAAGCCCAATACGATCAATGCGGACTCTTCCTACGCATGAACTCCAAAAACTGGATCAAAGTTTCAACCGAATACGAAAACCCTGAGATGAGTCGCCTCGGCTCTGTGGTCACCAATCTCGGTTATTCCGACTGGGCCACCCAGGACGTCTCCGCCGACCAACTCCATATCCATTACCGCATCCAACGCACCAGTCAAGACTTCTTCATCGAACAATCCCCCGACGGCAAAAACTGGATACAAATTCGCGTCACACGCTTACATGATGCCCCCGAAACTCTAGACATCGGCATATACGCTTGCAGCCCAGTCGGGAAAGGTTTTACCGCAACCTTTAAGGAGATTGAGATTGGGGAGAGTGCATGGAGATAAGAACTTCATGGAAATTTAGACTAAGGTGCTTATTCGCTCCTATGATACCAGCTTTAAACCTATCTTCAGCGGTAAGCTTAAACCATCCTTACAATGAGTCTTTCCAAAGAGCATTTTTATCCTATTTAACCATCACATATTCATATGCTTTAATTATTTGTACCTCCTTATACTTCCCAATATACAAACAACGCGGCTTTAGTTTCATCGATTCAGTCATTCTAGGAATTGTTAGCACTACTTTATTTAATTTCATCCTCAGTATCTATTTTACAGACCCTAAAGATAGGATACATTGGTGGTTAGTTTTTTCGTATATGGAATAATTGCTACTATCTCATTTTGATTATTGGATGAGCATGAAAAAATCAGTGATGAATCAACAGATTGATCTCCCGCCCCCCATCCGCTAATCTGTACATTCAATTATTTATACTTCCAATAATCTAAAGGATTCCATATCATGAGCAACACCACCCGCCGACAATTCATCACTCAGTCCCTCGCAGCCGGAACCGCTCTCAGCTTAGGCACTCCATACATGCAACAACAAGCCATTGCTGCCACCAAAATGAAACTTGGTCTCGTTACCTATCTCTGGGGACAAGACTGGAACCTCCCCACCCTCCTCGCCAACTGTGAAAAAACCCGTGTAATGGGCGTAGAACTCCGCACTCAACATGCCCACGGTGTGGACCCCTATATCAACGCACATGATCGCGCTGAAGTGAAGAAAATGTTTGCCGACTCACCTGTCACTCACGTGGGCCTCGGCAGTAATCAAGACTACGACACCCCTGACCCCGACGAACTCAAAGCCAAAATCGAAGGCACCCGTGCTTTCCTTCAGCTCAGTCACGACACGGGTGGATCCGGACTCAAAGTAAAACCCAATAGTTTCCACGAAGGCGTCGACCGCCAAAAAACCATCGAACAAATCGGGAAGTCCCTCAATATCGTCGGTAAAATCGCAGGCGACTTGGGTCAAAAAATCCGCCTCGAAGTGCATGGTCAATGCTCACCCTTGCCCATCATCAAACAAATTATGGACATTGCAGACAACCCCAACGTAGGAGCCTGCTGGAATTCCAATGACGTTGATCTAGAAGGCGATGGACTCGTTCACAATTTTAACCTCGTCAAAGATCGTTTCGCTGACACCGTCCACGTACGCGAGTTTAACGTAGGCAAATACCCTTACCAACAACTCATCGGCCTCTTTAAAGAAATGGACTACGACGGCTGGATTCTTCTTGAATGCCGTACTAAGCCTGCTGATCGTATTGCTGCCCTCATCGAGCAATGCAACATTTTCGAAAAGTGGACCACATAATTAAACTGACCCAAGGAGTATTTCATGTCCAATACAGCCCTGTTACTCGTCGATTTCCAAAACGATTATTTTGAAGGCGAAAGCTGGCCTTTGGACAACACAGATGCTGCGGTAAGCAATGGCGCTAAATTGCTTGAAGCTTTCTGAAGTCAAAGTTTGCCCGTGGCATATGTGCGCCATGGATTTTCCAGAGACGAAGCTCCCTTCTTCCGCCCTAACACTGAAGGTTCACAAATCCATGCTGCTGTGGCTCCCCAAGAGGGCGAGCCCGTCGTGACTAAATCCAAAATCAACAGCTTTCGTGACACTAACCTAAAAGAAATCCTGAATGAACGCGACGTCGAAGGATTGGTCATTGTCGGCGCCATGAGCCATATGTACATCGACGGAGCCACCCGCGCAGCCCATGATATGGGCTACATCTGTGCTGTCGCTCATGACGCCTGCACCAACCACGATCAGGAATTTAACGGCGTTACTGTGCCTACAGCACAAGTGCATGCCGCGTAAATGGCCGCCCTAGGTTTTGCCTATGCCAATGTAGCTACAACAGAAGAATTATTAACTGAATTGTAAACTACACCCACCCCATTTCACGCATCGCCCATGAAGCATTCCAAATTTTAATCATGGACGCTACTTTACCGGAGTCATTCATCGTCAGACTATACACATAATGTGTTTGAGTGGCCTTGCCCGTTGGAGGCACCCTACCACACTCATCCGTATGCTTGGCGTGATATGTCGCAAAAAACAAGGCCATGCGTGTGGCTTCATCATACGAAGAAGCATGCAATTCATACGTCGCCTCGGGCGCTGTAACCGCCCCAAAGCTTTTAGAGCATTCACTATAGGCTTTAACAGTTTGGACATCAGCCAAAGGTCCACTTTGAAAACTAAACGATGCTCCATCGGTTACATACGCCTTGCATCCTGCCCAGCCCCAGAATCACAAGCTTCAAAAAACCGCTTTGCATTACCATAAGCACTCATAAAAAATCTCTTTCATGAATCATCTAATTCTAATAAAGCCGCACCGGAGAATTCTAGCACGAAATTAACACAGATCAACCAGAATCACGCCAAATATTGCATAAAACCTGCATAATTTGCCATAATACACCCTCGCTTAAAATCAAGGTACCAGGGAGTATTGCATCCACTGGTACTCTAACCTTTTAAAAGGACCTCTAATCGTGTCACATGTAAACTTGGTCACCGGCGGTGCCGGATTTCTCGGCTCCAATCTCTGTGAAAGACTCCTTAATCGTGGCGAAAAAGTCATTTGCTTGGACAATTACTACACTGGACACAAATCAAATGTCAAAGAATTTCTCGACAACCCCAATTTCGAATTGATTCGACATGACATCACCGAACCCATCGTATTGGAATGCGACCGTATTTATAATATGGCCTGCCCTGCGTCACCTCCTCACTACCAAAAGAACCCTATCAAAACCATGAAGACATCGGTTCTCGGGTGCATGAATATGCTTGGCCTAGCCAAACGCACCGGCGCCCGCATCATCCAAGCCTCCACCTCTGAAGTGTATGGTGACCCATTGACTCACCCACAAAAAGAAGAATACTGGGGCAATGTAAATCCCATCGGAATTCGTAGTTGTTACGACGAAGGCAAACGCGTGGGCGAAACTCTTTTCTTCGACTACCACCGCCAACACGAAGTCGACATCCGCATCATCCGCATCTTCAACACCTATGGCCCGAAGATGGATCCCTTTGATGGTCGTGTCGTATCGAACTTCATCGTACAAGCCCTCAAAGGCGAAGACATCACCATCTACGGAGACGGCTCACAAACCCGTTCCTTCCAATATGTCGATGATCTCATCAACGGCATTGTCGCCATGATGGACAACGATACTTTCCTAGGCCCCGTAAACCTCGGTAATCCCGGTGAATTCACCATTAAAGAACTCGCTGAAAAAGTTGTCGCGGCTACAGGAACAGGCTCAAAAGTCATCTACGAAGACTTACCGTCCGACGATCCCATGCGCCGTAAACCCGACAACTCCTTGGCCATGGAACACCTCGGCTGGGAACCTAAAATCCCATTAGACGAAGGCTTACTCAAAGCCATTGAGTATTTTAAAACAGTGGTCTAGTTCCTCGAATTAGTTGATTTACAATGCTATACTCCAGGCTACTGCATCCGCAGTAGCCTTATTTTCTAAACTACTCGATTATTCACCGTTTACCATAAGGAAATCCCAATGAATAAATTAAAAGAAATGTATGGCAGTGCTTCCTCCGCTGAAAACTACGCCAAACAATACGTAGAGCATATGGTTAACGTACTCAAATCCTTGGATACTAAAACGGTCATGACCGTATCCGACATTATCGAAAAAACCGCCGAAAACAACCAAAGCTTTTTCGTCGTCGCCAATGGCGGTAGCGCAGCCGTCAGCACACATTGGGTAAATGACCTCAGTGCGAATACAGTTGTAGACGGCAAACCCGGTTTCCGCGTCATCTCCTTGACCGATAATGCATCCTCTCTTACCGCATTAGGGAACGATGCATCCTTTGATGAAGTGTTCACCATCCAACTTAAGGCCAACATGCGCCCCGGTGACGTAGTACTCTTCATGTCCGTCAGCGGAAACAGTCCTAATCTCGTCAGCGCAATGAACTATGCGAACGCCAACGGCGCCACAACCATCGCCTGCACAGGTATGGATGGTGGAGCCCTCAAAGAAGGGTCTCATCACTGCATACACACTCCCAGTACCAAGGATGAATACGGCCCGATCGAAGACATCTTCAGCATCATCATGCACATCGCGCAGTCCCACATATCCATGAATCGCGGGCGTTACCTCGCTCACTAAATGGCCTTGCACGACTCCGGTGCCGTTGACTACACTAGAGTCTTCGAGTGACCGGAGTCGTTTTTTATGCAATTCGATAAAACCAAAGCCCAGCATGAACGCGCCAGTCGTGTCATACCCGGTGGAGTAAACAGCGGAGTACGTAGTTTGGCTGAGCCACTCCCGCATCATTACACCCATGCCAAGTGCGCACGCCTCTACGACATAGACGGCCACGAATTCATCGACTACTCCCTCGGCCAAGGCCCAATGTTTCTCGGCCACAGCCCCCAAGTAGTCATCGACGCGGTCAAAGTTCAGCTCGACAAAGGCGGCATCATCACCGCGGGTCAATCCGAAGATGAAATCATCGCTGCGGAACTCCTTGTTAAGAATATCCCCTGCGCCGAAAAAGTACGCTTTACCACCACAGGATCCGAAGCCGTCCACGCTGCCCTACGCCTCGCGCGCAGCACTACTGGACGCGACACCATCCTGCGCTTTGAAGGCCATTATCACGGCTGGCTCGATACCATTGCCTGGAATCACTCCGCACACGAAATTGAACTTGGCCTGCCCGAAGACCCCATCTTACGCCCCTCTTCGCAAGGCCAATCCGGCAATGATGCGGCCAACCTCATTATTCGCCCTTGGAATAATCTTGAAATTCTCGAGCAAACCTTCACCGAACATGGAAACACCCTAGCCGCAGTCATCTGTGATCCTTTTGCTTCCGCCGCTGGACTCATTCCTGCGCATCAATCATTTCTAAAAAAATTACGCGAGCTTTGCACAATACATGGCGTTATCTTTATTTTCGATGAAATCATTACCGGGCTGCGCGTTTCCCGTGGCGGAGCTCAAGAACTTTATGGCATTACCCCCGACCTCGCAACCCTCGCTAAAGCACTCGGCGCAGGCATGCCAGTGGGTGCACTTGTTGGTCGCGCCGATCTTATGGACTGCTTCACCACGGGCACCGTCCACTCCGGCACCTACAATGCCAACCCCATGGTCATGGCCGGTACCCGCGCAGCACTTGAGGCCCTGCTCGAAGACGATGGAAGTGAATTTCAAAAAGCTTGGGATGCAGGGGAACAATTACAAATCGGCCTTAAGCACTTAGCTGAAAAACACGGCCTTCCTTTACACCTTCGTGGCGCCCCTACGGTTTTCAGCGCTTCATTCGTACCCCATGGTAGTTCGGAAATTAGCGATATGCGCTCTGCTCAACAAACAGATACTACTCTCGGCAAACGATTCCTCATCGAAATGCTTCACCGAGGCATTCAACTCACAAGCTTCGGTATTTGGTTTATCTCCACCGCCCATACGCAGCAAGACATTAATGAAACGCTCACAGCAGCAGATGCCAGTATGGCTACACTTGTCGCGGAAGGAATATAAACATGCGTGTAGGCATCGTCGCTTTCATGCACGAATCCAATACCTTTGCCAATACAACACTCAACCGTCAACATTTCGAAGAAGCCTTCTTTCATTTCGCTGAAGACCTCATTCCCATTTGGGAAGACGCCCACCATGAACTGGGCGGATTCATTACAGGGTGCCATGAAAACCAACTGGAAATTGTTCCCCTATTGGCCGCTTGGGCTACCCCAGGCGGTATGCTAGAAGACGACGCCTACGAAAGCATCCTCACCGATATACTTAAAAGCATTCAAGAAGCTGGCCCACTGGATGGCGTTTTAGTTGCACTGCACGGCGCCATGGTCACCCCCACATTCCCCAGCGCCGACGGCGAAACCATCACCCGTATACGTGCATGTGTTGGAGACGAAGTCCCCCTCATTCTCTCCCTTGACATGCACGGCAACATCTCTACTCCTATGGTCGAAATGCCTGATGTCACCATCGCTTACAAAAGCTATCCACATATTGATCAGCGCGAACGCGGGATTGACTGCGCCCGCATATTGGGTCAAATCCTGCGCGGCGAAATCAGCCCACACCAAGCACATGTCAAGGTGCCCCTACTTATCCACATCGTCCAACAATTCACCGGCGACGGCGCCATGCGTGAAATCATGAACGCTGTTGAAGAATTTGAAGCATTTCCTTTTGTAATCTCCACCTCCGTACTCCCCGGCTACATATACGCCGATGTACCAGACATGGGCGTTTCAGTCATAGTCGTAATGGACAATACCGCCGATCTCGTGTTGCCCCATGCAGAAGGGTTAGCAGATTTAATTTGGTCTAAACGCGCAGCACTCAATGCAGCCTTACCCTCCGTTGCCGAAGCTGTCACCCTCAGCCAAAATATCGAAGGTACTGTATGCCTCATGGACAGTGGTGACAATATTGGTGGAGGTGGCCCCGGCGATTCTACCATCATTTTCAAAGCACTCTTAGAAGCCAACTCTCCAGCTATATGTGTAGTACTGTATGACCCAGTTTGCGCTCAATACTGTGCTGAAAAAGGGCTCGGATGCAGCGTCCAACTTGAGGTGGGCGCTAAAACCGATCATGAACACGGCTCACCCATTGCAATCGAAGGAGAAATAATCACTATCCACGATGGACATTTCATTGAACCCCAACCACGCCACGGGGGTACACGAGATTATAACCAGGGCTTAAGTGCAGTTATTAAAACTGTGGATGGAAATACCGTTGTGGTGAATAGTTTACGAGTGATGCCCACGAGCATAGAACAACTCAACTCCTTAAACATCGAACCCCGCGAACAACACGTCATCATTGTGAAAGGAGTCACAGCACCTCGTGCAGCCTACGATCCCATTGCCGATAAAGTGATCTGTGTTGATTCCCCAGGCGTAACCCGAGCAGGCCCCGAATCATTCACCTACAAAAGACGCCCCAAGCCTTTATTCCCCTTGGATAACTAGTCCAGTTTTTTCATCACTTGCTTGAGCTTTTCAGTAAGCGTACCGTCCGACTTAACTAAATCACTAAGGCCATTGAGACGTTCGACCATCGCATCATCCACCTGATGCTCCAAGCGGCAAGCTTCTTGATCCGCCCAGTCATCTTCAAAAAACAAGACATCCTTCAAAAAAGCATACAATGCTTCATGCCGAATAGTGAGCCGATCCGCAATCATGCGACCTTTTTCGGTTAAATCTACATATCCATAGGCTTTATGCGTGACAATTTCCTGCTCAGAAAGTTCACGAACAGCACGCGATACTGCCGGGCGACTAACCTGTACTTGCGCCGCTATGTCACTGACACTACAGACTTTATCACGAGTAAGTAGATCTGCAATTGCCTCAACATATTGTTCCTGTGATGGGCTAATTTTACGCGGTGATTTACCTGATGGACTAAATGATGGCATATGGCATTGAGCTCCTGAAAACTTAAGTCGGATAAAGATACCATATTGATTCCAATAAACTCGATATTTTAAAGATCTGCCCCTTACTATTCTAAAATCGCTGTATCGTCTTTCAGTTGAAGCGTTTAAGGCATATATGGTAATCTTTTCCGCTACTGAATTGTATAATTGTCAGTATGTCCATCATCAATATGGATATATTTAACGCCCCTCAACCAGGCCACATAGATTGTTTGGAGGTTCTACCCAGTGTTTCATATCATGCAAAAACATCGTCGTATTATGATGGTCTTCATTTTTGTTTTCATCGGTATCCCCTTAGCAGTTTGGGTTCCCGGTGCAAGCAATAGCGGCAATACCTTGTCCAAAGGTGATCCCATCCTCAATGTTGACGGAACCGATATTTATGCCTTCGAATTATTGGGACAATACAACGATGAAGTTAGCCGACGCACGGCACAAGATCGACCAACTGACGCATCCACCCTGATCGCCGAAGGAGTCGTTGCCAATATTTTAAATGGCTTAATACAACGCGAAATTCTCGCGCAAAAAGCATCGGTCAACCCTGTAATCCCCGAAAAAGAATATGTATTCGCTAAGTTCAAAGATCACCCCTTCTTCAAAAATGAGGAAGGTGAATTCGTGGCTTCCAAGTATAACAACTGGGTCAAGGCCAATGATCGTGGCGGCATGAATTGGGATGACTTTGCAGAGGGATATGCACAAGACATCAGCCGAGAAATGTATTCAAAACTAGTAACAGCATCCGCTCGCATAAATGAAACTGAACTGCGTGATGAGTATTTGAAATCACAACGCAAAATTAAAGTTAAATACATCACGGTTGCACCAGAAATTAAAATCACCGAAGAAGAAATCCTTGCCGAACACACCGACAATGCAGAGCGATACAACAAGCCCCCTGAAAATATTGTGGAGTTTGTACGCCTTTCCATTCAGCCCCCCATTCCTACGGTAGTCAACGAAGTACTAACCAAAGCCCGAGCGGGTGAAGACTTCGCAGAGTTAGCCAAAGCACACTCAGTAGGTGCCGATAAAGAAATCGGTGGCGATATGGACTGGCGCGCTGTAAGCGACAATCCCGTCGGACAAGAACAACACTACATAAATCTAAACGTAGGTGAAATTTCTGAACCTATTCAACTATTCAGCGAAGTCTACCTCTATAAAGTCGCTGAAGAACGCACCAACGAAGAAACACAAGAATTGGAAAAACGCGTTAACCGTATTGTATTTCGAATCGATATAAGCCCTGAATTCCGTACCGAAATCGACGCCAAAGCAGACGCTCTCTTGGCTCAGGTAGCTGAAAGCAAGGATCTGCGCGCAGCAGCAGCTACTGCTGAATTGACGGTTGAAACATCAACGCCATTTAATGCGGGTTCAAGTGAGATTGACGGTATTTCTGCCAACGACACCTTTGCTTTCAAACAAGGCTTTGGCCCACTGGACCTCGACGGCATCCCCGAAACAGTTGTAGCCGGTAGCGAAAATTTATTCGTCGGTAAAGTCATTCAAGTTACCGAGGCCTCACCGCAGGCACTGGAAGATGTTCGAGAAGAAGTTAAAAGTACACTTACACGCCTTAAAAAGTCTGAGCCTGTCTACCTAGAAAAAATTCAAGGGTACATGGACACCATTCAATCCGAAGCCAAATCCCTCGACGAGGTTGCTGTATTACTTCCGGACTTAACCATTGAAGTTAAAGAAACAAAAACAGCGTTTGGTCCGCAAGGTATGGAACTTTTCCAAGAAGGACTCTTTTGGAATGTTCGCGCAATCTTCCCCGAATTGGGCGATAAAGAAGTCGGCACAATTATCACATCTATTCAAGATTTCCAACAAAATCAATTAGCCATGGAATTAAGTGAGATAGTTGAACCTGACGCTGAAGTATTTGAAAAAGACTGGACGGAACAAAAAGAACTTATGTTAGAGAATGTTCATCAACGTGTAAAATTCGCTCGTCAAACCGACTACGCCACCTTCCTCGCGCAAGAAGCAATGAACGGCGGAAAAGTTATGCAATACGACGACGTCATCAATGAAGTAATTGGTGCTTACGACGAAAATGAAGAAGAGGCTTCATCAGATGAAGAAACAGATGGTGAAATCACTGTTGTAGACGATGCACCTTCAGTAACAGAACCCAGTCCAGAAGAACCGGTTGAGGAAACGACCGCTCAATAATCCTTGAGTACCTGCTGAAGCGCATCGATTTCATCGAGTACAGCATTCGCCTCACCCAACGCATTACGCTCATACACAAAGGCCATTCGGTGACCCCGGATGGCCTTTTTTAGATCGCCAATGCTGCTACGACGTGCACTCCAAGCCATACTTCGCGCCAACAGTGACAACAGCACCAATTCAGTAACTAAAATGATCGCCAATACACTACCTGAATGAATGAAAAAAGACCAATCTAAAAACACACCGGCAAAATATTCTTTAACGACTCCATAAGCGGTAATCCCGAAAAAGGCAATAGGCGGTAAATCTAAAATCACCGCTAATGGAAAACTAGAAATCCACTGTGCACGACGTACGATACGTTCTCGAGCAGAACCACGAAGGATTTCTCCCACATAGTCCCCTAGTGTATTGATATACGAATCATAGCTTTGGGTATTGCCCTGCACCTCAAAACCCGCTTTTACCAACAGCACACCCAGCTCACTTTCTTTTTGCAGAAATAACTGCTTAAGTTCTGCTGAATCAAGCGTCAATGCCGTAGCAGGTGTATCATCTTTAGATAATAACGTAGCCGCACGTTGCCCAATCCCTGAAGACATCGACCATGGCGACCATTGCATCATACGGGCCGGTAGAGTTCGGACCACCTCAAGGACTTTATATATAGTTCCTACCACACCCTTTGTGCGTACACTGGTTTCTTTACTCAGCGCATAATTCCATAAATGCGACTCGGAAAATAATCGTTGCTCCGCCACTGCCAAACCGGCTTGAGCCAACTCAGCATCAATACGCTGTAAACCTTCACGCAATTGCTCAAAGCACCCAGCGTCTTCATTGACTGCGGCTTGCAACGATCCAATGGTTTTAGCTAACAAGCCGGAAGCATTCGATCGCTTTATACGCCGAATTTGATCACGATCCAACTCGGACTGCAAATAGTTTTCAAGCTGCGGGAAGTCATATTCCTCCGCATCCGACTGCGCTCCGGACAACTTTCGATCAAATGTACGCAGACTATTTACGCGAAAATATTGCCCCGGCGAAAATCCTTCTTCCGTCAACCGCGCAAGCCAATGCTCCTTAACACTGGGCGCAACAGACGCTTTCGTCTCCACGCACACAATACTGAGTTCCTGCTGTAATGGGCGCAAGAGCGACCATGTCGCTTCGTCCAAATACTTTTCTGCATCGGCACACATTATAATGAGATCGCAGTGTTCCAAAATCTTACTAACCGATTCGCGGTGGGCCTTTTCAATTGTATCCGAGTCAGGCGTATCGATCACCAGCAAATGCTCCAAGGCTGAGCCCGACACATTATGTGTGTCGGTGGAAAAATCAAGCCGTATACCTGGAGGATGATATACCGTAGGAATCGACGTGCACGGGCGATACTCAGAAGTCTTGGCCAATTCATCACCGGCCAACGCATTAAGTAAAGTAGACTTCCCTACACCGGATCCACCCACCAGGGCTATGATGAGCACATCATCCAAACGGTCTTCGCGTTCGCGCAATTCAGCCACGCGATGATTTAATCGTTTCCCTTCTTGCCGCAATGTAAGCCATGAACCAGTATATTGACTCAGCTCATCCAGCTTATCCAGCAGGGTATTAATTCGATAGGTCATGACTCAATAACCCCTTGGGACACTACACACTGTCGATGATGGCTGCGCAATGATTCGACAATTTCCCCTTCAAAGGGCTCCAACGCCTCATACAATTCATGCAAACACGGCTCGGTGATATGGGTAGCCAATGCAGCCTTGAGCAGTACTTGCTGGTCTTTTTTCCACGGAGACAAAAAACCAAAAAGGGCATCACCAAATTGATATTCCATAACCTTCGCGCCAAATGTTGCCCCCGCCGCCGTCGAAGCCAATGCCAATTCACCTGCACCAAACCCGCTCGTTAATAGTCCAGTTGCCCCTGCAATGGCCGCAGGCATGATAGCCAATATCGTATCCAACGCTTCGAGAGCCAATCGCTTTCCTTTGTGATCTTCCCACCATACGTTCAACATGACATCTGCATGTTCCCGAAACTCTTCAGAGATACTTTCTGTACTCAAGCAATCTTCTATCACAGCATCAACAGCAGCATCGACATCCAACGATTCGACAGATTTTAGTATTAAGGAGGTAACAGGTTCAGGTGCATTTCGACTAATTTCAATATACTTTCGCGACAGGTGTTGCGCTATCCGTGTAATTGCCGCACGGTGAAACTCAAGCATAATGGCTTCTGTTTCTTCGCTCTGCGCCTCCATTTGAGTGCGTTTTTTCACACCACTGACAATACTGCGCCCTATCGCCGACACCCCGTGTACAATTGCTGCGCTAGTAGTCCCTATTCCACGTCGAATTGCCCCACGCTTCGATTGCACAAAGGTATGAAACAAACCACCGACTTCTTTGCCCGGTGCTGGGTCATACTCCAATGAAGCCGATGCATTCAGCGACTCAAACTGATCAGCAACATCACGCAATTCTGTATGTACTTCATCTAAATGGTTTAAGAAAGAGCTGGTCGTTTCAGCAAAACGTTTGACGGTTTGTGCATATACTTGGTGTTTAATGGCTGGCACATCCAAACGTTCTAAATGCGCACGCAATTCCTTGCCATCCTGAAAGGATACGATCGATTGATTCAGATCTTCCCCAGTAAAAAAATCATGAGGAATTACATAGCTCATGGCCTCAATACCTACATCATTTAAAAAATCTTCAACTTGATTACGGACAACTTGAAAATTATCAGCTGGGTTGGCTTTATTCATCACGGGGAGCAATTGTCGTCCAGAATCCACTGCATATCGAAAGTACTGTATAACGCGATCGTCTTTGTATTTTTCCCCAGTGATTACTGCAATTAACACATCTCCAGCTGCGCGAATGTTATCCGCCACTTCCCAATTGCGCTTATCGATGGAATCCACATCAGGAGTGTCCATGATAATTAAATGATCGGGCAAGGTATCGTCTACTGCCACAAAAAGGGTCTTAAAATCGATATCCTTATTGATAACATCCGCTTCATTTTCAAGCGGTACAGGAGTGAATTCAGGGATAAGTTTGCCATCTAAACATTCAGCTGCACGTTTTGCGTTGGCCGCGATCACTGGATGACAAGTTGCAGCGGCCGTGTTGAGCATCGGACTAATTTTTTGATGGGTCAACAAATTAAATACCGTCGACTTCCCCGTATTGGTCCCACCTGTTACCGCTGCAATCAAACACCCTTCACCAGCTAGATGGGGAACAAGTTTATACGTCAGTAACGCCGTCCACTCTTCAGTACCCGAAAATACACGTTCAGACAGCACTGGCCGCGTCTCCAAGGCAGATCGCATCTGCTGGAGAGCCAATTCAAAAGACGCCAGTGCCTGACCCAATTCGTTTTGCATATCACCTCATGTGTAAATATAAACAACTACTCTGAGTATACCCGATAACAGGTGTGATGACCTATAATTGTGTGGGTAAACCCTCAACAAATACTTCGAATCCCGTCAACATTTAAAACATAGTACATCATCCCATACATTCCAAGGGCCTGTGAGCCCTTTATTTCTTGACTAAATTGGACAATCATTTAAAAAAATGGAATACTAAAAGAACTACAGCAAGATCGACTCAAACTTTCACCGCAAACGGCTGTCGGTGTAGAAAACATAAAGGCGAAATCAACTATGAACACCAAGTTCCCGAGCTATTTGTTAAGTGTATGTATGCTGGTCCTGTCAAGTTTCAGTATCCCAACCATTGCCGAAGAAACTCAGCCATGGAGCCTGCGCGATCACTTCCTGTTTAGCGGTGTTGATAGCGTATTTAAAGTCGACCCTAAACGTGCAGAATGGCGTATCGAAAGCGCCAATGGAAAAATAATTGTTCCAGCAGCCTATACCGAAATCGAATTTGGAGACGGCACAACCCTTCGCCTTAAAAAAGAACATTGGATATCGGACTCACGTAAAGAATTTAAAGACGCCTTCGGTAGCGGGGACAGATTTCAGTCCACCTTTAAACCCAAAGACGGTCTCCACCTCGAATTTCATTTCAATCGATATACAACGGTGCCGTTTATGACCATGATGGTCGTCATCAAAAATACCGGTTCCTCCCCCATTCCCCTAAAAGCCATTCGCCTAGGTGTTGTGGCACCCGGATCAGCGCCCATGCTGGATGCCAATTTAGCCACCATGTGTAATTCACAACGACGCGGGGCACATGCCATACCCATATCTAAAGGCCAATCCAATTTCATGGAAATCAAAATGCCCGATGGCAATGGAATCATCGGCATTGGTTTGTTGCAATCCGGTTTCATGCACTCCACCATGAGCTTTGTAAACGGCGAAAAAGGCGGCGGGAAAATTGAAAACATCTACGCCCCTTCTATCAATGTAATGCCCAACAGTACTGTCCAATCCGATGGGGTTTGGCTTATGTTGTCCATGAACAACAGCAAAGCCCTAAAAGAATATTTCACTTGGGTAAAAACAAACTTCCGCAAAGACGAACGCCAACAAACCCAACCTAAAGGGTGGGTGACCATTCAAGATGAAGATTCAATTGAAAACCTCATTGCTACGGCCCGCAAATGGAATTTACGTTCTATCCAACATGCCTTAGTTCCTAGCACTTGGCAAACCGGCGGTGTCACCAATGGAAACTACAGCATGAGTATTGCCAGTGTTGCCAGTGCCATCAAAAGTGCCGGCATGTCACCTGGGATCACCCTCGATCCCCTATCGGCCGCCAAAAGCCATAATGAATATACTATCCAAGCCAAAGACGGGAGTTACTGGTTAGATTTGCGCAAGCCCAAAGCGCGAGAATTTGGCGTAAAACAGCTGAGTAAGTTAATTGGATGGAAATACAAATTCTTCGTTGTATCCAAGTCCTCGATCCCTGACGACGTCTTACAAACCATGAACATTACTCGTTCAGTTGCAGATTTAGTCGCTTTTGAAATGATGACCGCTGCAGCCGGCACCATGGCCGTTTTCCCTGAATCTTCACATACCATTGGCAACAATTCAGGCGAATGGAAAGAAGTCGAACACGCAATGGCCACCAACGCTATTTACTATCACCCCACCGGCCCTATTCGTCTAGATCTACGCGAGGTTACAGAACTATCAGGTGCCGTATCCAAGATAGCAGCACACTATTACGGCCCACTTGAAATTATCGGGCTCCCAGGGAAAACCGTGTGTAAACAACTGAGCGATTCATTCGCTATTGCCAAAGCAGCATCTACTCCTTGAACCGAAAATTTCCAAAGCCATGAAATCGATTGACTACCGTTCATATGCGAAAATTAACCTCTACCTCGACGTACTTTCAAAGCGCGAGGATGGCTTCCATGCCATCGAAACAATTTTCCAAAGCATAAGCTTCCATGACACTTTACGGTGTGCCGTAGCGGACACTTTGAGCCTTGAAGTGGAAGGAGCAGACCTCTCCCCCGGCAAAGACAATTTAGTGTATCGCGCTGCCACTCTTTTGCAACACGCATACAAAATCAAGCATGGCGCCCACATGACATTGGAAAAACATATTCCTATCGCTGCCGGACTCGCAGGAGGTTCAGGAAACGCAGCCGCAGCGCTAGTCGCCCTCAATGAACTCTGGGACATCAATGCACCCATAAATGAACTGGAAGATCTCGCCGCTCAGCTTGGTTCGGATATTCCATATTGCCTAAGTGGTGGCACTCAAGCGGGAATCAATCGCGGCGAAACATTAAGCCCTATCGCTCCACTACCCAAAACATGGTTCGTACTCGCCCATCCCCCCATTGCTGTGAGCACGCCAGCAATCTACAACCATCCCAAATTATTTAAAAGCGGCGCAACCCCTGGTCCCTCCGGCATGAGTTCACGGCTCGAAGAAGCCATTCAACGATGCGAAGAAGCCCCTCTCGGCTCAATTCTTTTTAATGCAATGGAATTTGCAGCACTGGTCGCTTTCCCAATCATCGAGGAATACAAAGCGCGCCTTAGCGTAGCCGGATGTGATGGTGTACTCATGAGTGGTAGCGGGCCAACCTGTTTTGGCATTTGCAAAAGTGAATCGCATGCCTATGATGTAAAAGCCCAACTCCATGATATTGAGTCCACCATTGTGCACAGTGTAGATACGGGACTTGAACGCTTTGGCGACAACCTATAAATCCCCGACCTGACAAATTCCCACTTCTATGGTATATTTTAGGTACGGAGGACAGCACTATGGATGGAATAAACGCATCAGTTTCGGGTATGCAGACCGCAGCGAAACGTCAACATATCATAGCAAACAACATTGCTAACCTAGGAATAGAAGGGTATCAGGCCAAGCGTGCTATCAATGGTGATTCACCCACATTCGGCGCAGATATTGTTGAAATTCAGACCTCAGAGGCCCCTGCCCCCCCGGCTCATCCAATGTTGACCTCACAACTGAAGTGACCAATCAGATCGTTGACAAAAATACCTATGAAGCCAATGCAACCATGCTCAAAGCTCAAAACGATACGCTGGGCACTCTACTGGATATCCTCGAATAACTAGACGAATTCTGATTCTTTAACGCGCCGCTGAATAGTTCCGATGCCGATGATGCTATCTTCCATGATCAATTTAAACCATTGGCCTTTAATGAGTACGTCTTTTAAACTCTCTTCAAAATTTATCACCTCAACTTCAACACGATACCAGTTCTTACAATCGGTTGATTCAGGCAAGTTGTGTAATCGAATTGCAATATCTTCTGCACTGCTTGCCACGCGAAGATAGGGCGCATACCCGGAACCTGTTGGGGTTGGCCCTTCCAAAGACTCATTAAACTCAATCTGTGCTTTACAAATATACATACCATTACTTCAATGCCATACTGGCGAAGGTTACTACGCCACCGGAAGGGTCGTGTGCATGGTCATGGTGCAACAATTCTCCATCAGTAGCCGTTCCTTGCAACGTCCACATCGCCGAATACATCGCCTTATACCCACATACATGCCGTTCATTATCGTCCTTCATTACAGAGCGGAAAAAAGCCGAGGTATCCATCGAAATAACATGCGCTAAATCTTCTCGATCCCGTTCCTCCGCATATGCGATATCATCGTCATCAATTTCGGAATCATCACCAAAGCAGGGCCCTATATGGGCAAGATCCACACCAGCAACAACGGTTGTTTTACCCCCAGACTCCTCAACAACCGCTCTACACTCGTCCAAGAAACGATGTATGGGTTGGGCATCTTCGCCTTCAACACAATCACGGCCTTCGCCAAAATATGAAGTTAATACAGGAACGATTGTTACATCCGGCCCATACAAGTATGAAAGCATCAAGACCTGAAACTCTATTGAATGCTCTGTCCGATGACACAACTCAAATTCAAAGGGGTCCCATGTGCATGCCTTAGATAAACGATCCACTATTGTGGTATCCGTTTTCATCGTCCCGAAAGGTGTTTCAAAATGTTTGCGCGTTAAAATATACGGCACAGGTTCTGCCATATGCGCCACCCCAAATATAATCACGGTATCCGGTCTACCTGAAGAAAACAGGGCATCATACGCATGGCTATAACTATGCCCCCCTCGATGAAGATCGATATGGGGTGCGAATAATCCAGCTAAAGGCAATCCCTCCCCCGGCGATTTCGCTAAACTGCGCTCGACCGATCCTTCTCGAGTAAATTGCTCACCCAAAAACGTCCGTAACTCATCCACATCCGCTGGGTATGATTTCCCAGCCAAAAAAGCGGGACGAGTATCACTTGTGCGAAAGTCTTCTAGAAGGGCCTCGTATATATTCTCAAAGACCTGCGTATCCATAAATCCCAATTCATCCAATTGCCGAATAATTTCATCGATGGCTTCAATCGGAAATTCTTCCACACCAAACTGTTCCTTTGCTTTAGCCTGAATGGCTTCCACTGAATAATGACCGTCTAAGTGCATTGCAATAAACGCGCCCGCCGGAGCCAACACCAAGGTTTCCTCCACAATATGCATAGGATCACTTAATGTGAAAAACTGTTCGCCTTCATGCTCACTAGGGTCTAAGTTCACATGGCGCATCGCAGGCGTATTCAATTATTCATCCTTCTTTTTGGGGGGATTGATTGCTTCTCGAAAGGTGCGCATGATACTCGCACCAAATTTTTTAGCAGACGCTTTGGCTTTTTTCGATGATTCTTTTTCCATGACCTGTTTTACTTTTTCAGAAGCCGCTGCTCCCACATCTTCTATCTTATTGGCCAGATCGCGCATTGCAGGCTTGTCCGCAATCGCTTGAGCTTTGCTCATCACATCATCGCCCATTTTGGTCGATTTATCTTTGATCTTTTGTGCCTGCTCACTCTTAGAAAACTTCATAGCTTTTTGCGCAGTAGCCTTGCTGGCTTCGTTGACCTTTTTCGATATTTTCTTTACCGTATCGCTTTCCACTATATCCTGAATTCGATCCGCCACATCCCGGCCTATCTCTTGCATCGCTTCCAGAATATTGGGATCTTCCCAGCCAGGTAAAGTCACCTCTTCTTCAGGCGCATCCGGTTGCTCTACAACTGCCAAAGGCTTAAAGTCTTTCAATGCACCGCAATAGGGGCATAAATGATATTCACTCCGAAAACGCAGTGTGCACGCCAGGCATTCACGGTGCCCCATATCTGAGAAATCTTCGATGAGCCCTTGCTCAATAACCACTTTCTGACATGCCTGTTGTCGGTCAACCGCAACAGTAAAGCTAGGATAGCGAAAGGCAATCTCTTCATACAGATAATGTGCCGTCGCAAAATTTTGTGCTTTCTCGTAACAAAATGCCAGCGCAAACATCGCTTGATCGCGCTGCCCTTCATCGGCCATCACAGGCAACAATAAGCGAATCGCCTCACTGGGATCGCCTGTCGTCGCCATTTCAATAGCTATATCAATTACATCTTTTTCTGTTGGGGGCTCGTTTTCACTCATGGCACCAGTCTAACCGACTTAACCCAAAGTGAGCAAGCAAGACTTGCGCAATGGAAGTCCAATTATATAAAACCATAGAAGATACCACCTTATTCGCCCCGAAAGGATCGCGTCATGGGACAATTAAAAACGCAGTACATGCTTATGCCTGGACCAATAGTTGGAGTAACGATACCCTCGACATCATCGATAAAGCCAAAGCGCATGGCTTTGACCTCATTGAAGTCCCTCTAATGGAAATCGATAAAGTGAATGCCGCCGCCATTAAAGAACGGGCTTTGGCTGCCGATATTGAGCTCTGCACTTCTACTGCTTCTCAAAAGACTACAGACCCGACAGGAGATGATGAAGCCACACGTCCAGCCGGAGTACTTAAACAAGCGGCTCAATACGCACAAGACCACGGAGTGACGGTAGGAATTGAGGACATCAACCGTTATGAAACGTTCCTCATCAACACAGGTGATCAAGCACTCGAGCTAATGCACCGTGTGGACGAGCCCAATGTAAAAGTGCACCTTGATGCCTACCATATGAATATTGAAGAGCATGGCTTCTACCCTCCGACCCTCTAGTGCGCACCCCACCTATGCCATTACCACTTAAGCGAAAGCCACCGTGGGACGCCGAGTACTGGTGTAGTCGACTGGGATGGTATCTATCGCGCCTTAGGCACAGCCAACTACACAGGAATTGTGGGCCTTGAATCATTTGAAAGCGTCTCTCCCGCTATGGCTGCCGCCACCTGCATGTGGCGATCTTTGTCCGAATCGAGCGATTCTTTACTCACTGATGGCCTTTCTTACCTGAAAACATTGGAGAAAAAGTACTAAAAATAACATTTTGCTTCACTTTGAAGCGAAATTATTATTACTTCTACTTGTGATTCATTGCGAAACGCTTAATTTTCTGATACCATTATCTGTATCAATTAGGAGCGCATATGAATTCAGCAACCATACCCTATGTACTTATTGCCAGTGACGACAACGATTATGCCACGACCTTAACCCATTTCCTGCAATCTCAGGCCTGTGAAGTTGAGCGTTGCCATGACCCCAAAGGCGTCTTTCGCGAAATCGGCAATCGCGAATACCAAATTCTCGTTCTTGATCTTAGTATTACTGATGAAGGCACAGCCGATTTAGTCTCCTTCGTCTCCCGCCAAAGTCCAGACACTCAAATCGTTCTCCTATTCGATATCAATCAATTCGAAAAAGCCCTTGAAGGTATACGACACGGCGCATACTTTTACCTTCCCAAAAGCAGTCCGCCATCCGACATGGCCTGGATCATTGAAAAAGCTCTCATCGATCTTGAATTAAAAATCACACTTAAAAATCACGAACAACGCTTATTCGAAGAACTCATGGGCTCAAGTCCCGCGATGATGCGCGTGTCCGAACTCATCACCAAAGTCGCCCCCACAGACAGCACCGTATTACTACTCGGTGAAAGCGGGACCGGTAAAGAGGTCATGGCCAATGCCATCCATCAGCTCAGCTCCCGTCGTGGACAACCCTTCATCGCCATCAACTGCGCAGCGCTCCCTGAGCAAATTCTTGAGAGCGAACTTTTTGGTCATGTCAAAGGCGCTTTCACCGGGGCAGAATCAAACAAAGTGGGGCTCTTCGAAGCAGCTGATGGCGGGACACTCTTTTTAGATGAAGTCGGTGATATGCCGCTCGTGGCTCAAGCAAAACTATTGCGCACACTCCAAAGCGGAGAAATTCGACGCGTCGGCGAATCCACTGTCCACCATGTAAATGTACGCATGCTTGCAGCGACCAACAAAGATCTGGTTCAAGATGTAAAAGATAAAAGCTTCCGCGAAGATTTATACTTCCGCCTCAACGTTTTTCAAATTAACATCCCCCCTTTACGCGAACGCCGGGATGCGCTCCCCCATCTCATCAAAGAATTCGTCAAGCGCTTCACCGCAAAATATGAAAAACATATCCTCGGCCTCGACGACAGTGCCGTAAACCTACTGGCCCATTACGAATACCCCGGCAACATCCGCGAGCTCGAAAGCATCATTGCCCACGCCGTCATCATGGCCGATACCGACATCATTACCGCGACTGATCTTCCCGATCAACTCCGCTTCGGCACCAACGCCCGCCTAGAACTCCCCCTATACGAAGGCACCGCTACCGGCACCATACAAGACATGGAAAAAGATCTCATTGAACGTACCTTAAAACAACTCAACGGCAACCAGACAGAAGTCGCCAAGTCATTGGGCATATCTCGCTCGACGCTATGGCGCAAGTTAAAGGAATATGGATTATCAAAGGACGAGGAATCTTAACGACCTCCTACGCTTTAATTGTCTCCAGCCCACCCATATATGGACGCAAGACTTCAGGGATGACGATGGAACCGTCAGCCTGCTGGTAATTTTCGAGCACAGCAATGAGCGTGCGACCTACGGCAAGGCCCGAACCGTTAAGGGTATGCACAAACTCAGGCTTCTTGTCGCGTTTAAAACGGATATTTGCACGACGTGCTTGGAAATCCATACAAGTGGAACAAGAGGAAATTTCGCGGTAGGCATCTTGCCCGGGCAACCACACTTCGAGGTCATAGGTCTTGGCAGCATTGAATCCGGTGTCGCCTGTACACAAAGTCACCACACGATAGGGCAAGTTCAATTTTTGCAAAATGGTTTCAGCGTTGGCCGTCATGTTCTCTAGTTCTTGGATGGAGTCCTCCGGCTTCACAAGCTTCACCATCTCGACTTTATTGAACTGGTGTTGACGCAACATGCCGCGTGTGTCTTTTCCGTAGGAACCTGCTTCAGAACGAAAACACGGGGTGTGCCCGGTATAATTTATCGGCAAGTCCGCTTCGTCCAAAATATCGCCAGCATGAATAAAGGTCAGGGGTACTTCCGCCGTTGGAATCAACCACAGATCTTGATCCCCTTCAAGGCGAAATAAGTCTTCGGCAAACTTCGGCAATTGCCCAATGCCGCGCATGGTATCGGAATTCACCATGTAGGGTGGCAACACTTCTGTATAGCCATGCTCTTCAGTTTGAGTATCAAGCATAAACTGCGCGAGTGCGCGTTCGAGACGCGCTCCGGCGCCTTTGAGCAAGGTAAAACGCGCACGGGCCATCGTGGCTCCGGATTCGAAATCAATAATTCCTAAATCTTCACCCAAGTCCACGTGATCTTTAACTTCGAAATCAAAGGTGGCCGGGGTGCCCCAAGTGCGTTCTTCGCGATTGTCTTCTTCGGACGCGCCCACTGGAATCGATTCGTGGGTCATGTTGGGAATAAGCATCAGGTCATCTTGCATTTGCAAATCCAACTCTTTCGCTTCTTCCATTAACCCTTTGGATTTTTTACTGATGGCTTGCATCGCGGCAATTGCTTCGCTGGCATCGCCTTTTTCTTTCTTCAGGCAAGAGATTTCTTTGGACGCATTGTTTTGCTCGGCACGCAGCGACTCGGCTTCATGTTGTTTAGCGCGACGTTGTTCATCAATCGCCAAAATACTGTCAATATCTATACCATCTGCATTGCGATTACGCAGGTTTTCTTTAACAGCTTCTGGATTTTCGCGAATTAATTTTATATCGAACATAAAAAATCTTTCTTCTTAAAGGGGGTTAACAAGGGTTATATAGCCGGCGATTGAACACACACTGCCCAATCCATTACCGCAACAAATCCAGAATACGATCCAGATCGTCCAGGTTATAAAAGTCTATTTCAATTTTACCGCGCTGCTGGGCATCGCATTTTAGATTGACCCGCGTACCAAAACGCTTGCGCAACTGATCTTCAATGGCCGTAATGTGCGGATCTTCAACTGCGGTATTGCTATTACTCTTGGCTTTTGCAGGCTTGGCCACCTTTTCAGCTTCACGCACCGACAGACCGCCTTCAATAATTTTTCGACAGGCTACACGCTGCTCTTCAGGTGTACCCAACGACAACAAAGCACGGGCATGGCCCATCGTAATGGTTTGCTGAATCACATGCTCCTGAATATCACTGGGCAACTGCAAAAGCCGCATAGTATTGGTAATCGTTGCACGGCGCTTGCCAACCACTTGCGACAATTCTTCCTGGGTACATTTCATTTCTTCGAGCAATTGCCCATAAGCCAACGCCAATTCGATAGGGTTTAAATCTTCGCGCTGTACATTCTCAATGATACCCAAGCGCAGCATATCTTGATCTGAAACTGTCCGACATACCGCCGGAATCGCTTCGAGTTCAGCCAGTATACTGGCACGCACACGGCGTTCACCGCTAACCAGTTCATACTCACCGTTCTCACGCTTACGTACTACGACAGGCTCTAACACCCCTTCATTGCGAATGGATTGCGCCAACTCTTGCAAATGCTCTTCCACAAATTCGCGACGCGGCTGCTTAGGGTTATTGTATACCGTGCGCGGATTGACGAGTACCAGCTCAGTACCATCTGGCAAAACTGAAGGTGTTTCTTTAACGGGCACAGGATCCATTTGCGTCATGGCTTCTGAACCGCCAATTAAGGCACCCAATCCTTTACCTAATTTTTTCTTTTGTGCTGACACCGCTTTAACTTTCGCTTGGTCGTACGCCACTGGTGGCATGTTTTTCTATAATTTCATTGGCCAACTTATTGTAAGCCAACGCGCCAGGACAAGCCCGGTCATATTCAATAATTGATTGGCCAAAACTCGGTGCTTCACCCAAGGTCACATTGCGGGGGATAATGGTATCAAACACTTTATCACCCAAGTGCACGCGCACATCGTCAATCACCTGCTTAGACAAATTCGTGCGTTGAAACATCGTTAATAAAACACCCTGCAATCGCAAATTGGCGTTTAGGTTATTCCTTACCAATATAATGGTTTGCAACAACTCACTCAAACCTTCCAGAGCAAAATATTCGCACTGCAAAGGAATCAAAACACTATCCGCCGCTGACAAACCATTAATGGTCAACAAACTCAACGAAGGGGGCGCATCAATAAATATATAATCATACGCTTCACACAACGGAGCCAATGCTTCCCGCAAACGAAATTCACGCTGTTCGACATTCACCAACTCGACTTCGGCACCAGCCAAATTTTTCTCCGCTGGCAATACATGAAGATTGGGCGTATTGGATTCCACGATTGCTGGATGTACTTCGCTATCTTGCGACAGCACATCATACAAGGAAATCTCAAGAGACTGCTTATCGATCCCTAAACCGCTGGATGAGTTTCCCTGTGGGTCCAAATCCACCAATAATGTCTTTTTTCCAAGGCCTGCAATACAGGCTGACAGATTAATCGCCGTCGTCGTTTTACCGACGCCGCCCTTTTGATTGGCTATAACGATTATCTGACCCATATGGTGCGTGTATACTTTCCTCGCGTTGCGGGACTAACAGTTGAACCCAGCCCAGACCTAGTCAAAAGAGTATAATAAAAGCCCTGCTGTGGTGAAGTCAATGCTAACAGCTAAATTTACCCCAAAACAAGACATTTTTACGTATAGAACTCTTTAGAATTTCTTGATCCAATCCCCAAATTCATCTATGCTGGAGACTATACTAAGAATATAGTAGCTACGATTGATTTTTAAAATATTTAGCGAATAAGCTCCATCCTCTTTGGTGTTCTTTGGTGTTTGGTCTATAAAAAAGCCCAATAATTAATAGCTGGATACAATTACCCAATAGCATACGGTATTTTGAGTCAATGAAAAATTGAAGCGCATACAACAAGGAGTCTATTTTGAACAAATCCACGCTATCTTCCAGAGATCTTGATATCGAAACCGCCCAACATCAAATCACTTGCCTGATAGACAATATAGAACAAGTTGTATATGGAAAACGAGATGTCATCAAATTATGCCTAGTCGGCCTTCTAGCACGCGGACATTTACTCATCGAAGATATCCCCGGTGTGGGGAAAACGACCATTGCTCAAGCTCTCGCTCTTTCCATCGATTGTTCCTTCAACCGAATTCAGTTCACCAGCGATATGCTCCCCGCCGACATATTGGGAGTCTCCATACTCAAACCAGACACACAGCAATTTGAATTCCGCCAAGGCCCTATATTTTCCAGCATCTTACTGGCGGATGAAGTTCTGGAGCAATTGAATGTCCACCAAGCATTACCCGTCGATGAGTTGGAAAGTATTGCCCAATTTCTTGTTCGTTATCATGAAATTCGATTCGGTCAACAAACATTGCATGAACATGAACTTAATCAATTCTCTTCGATGATTAAGCAACTTAACCAACAACCGGCTACGCAACCTTAACGATTCATTAAAAGGGCAACTCGGAACTCATCCCACAAAGCCACCCCTAAATCCATCTGGCCGTCTCCATTAAAATCCGCAGAACACAGCGCATGAGGCGCACCGTTCTTAAACGTATATCGCTCACGCTCAAATGAGGCTATTGCCGCCTTACTTTGAGAGCTATTGATCAACACAACCACTTGACTCGACACTTCGCAGGCCACACTTAAATCCAACTTTCCATCTGTGTTGTAATCACCCACATGAATATCTCGGATTCCGTGTTCTATCTTATTGCGTTCCTTACCCAACACAATCGACTGAGTCACCGGGAACTCAAAATCCTTATCATGATAAAAAATCACCACCGAATCGTCTGCATGCCGATGCCCAACAATCAGATCGAGCTTGCCATTCCCATTCATATCATTCAGCTTCAACACCACCGGCAAATCACCATGAGATGTAAACCGATTTACTTCCTGAAACTGACCTTTACCTTGACCTTCCATCAACAATATTTCATGGCTACTATACAAAGCGATCGCTAAGTCTTTTTCGCCATCCCCATTAAAATCATGAATCACAATATCGCGTGGACTCCCCGTGACCGAAGTCAAAATAGGTTTATCAAAATAGCCTTCTTCAATGCCTGGAAAATACGCAATAATGTTACTGCTCCACCCCGTTACAACGACATCCCGATAACCATCTGCATCAAAATCATCCACCGCCAGCGATGTAAAACCCGGTGTAGTATACGTCGGATTCCCATCCGCATCGCTCCGTTGCGTATAGTTTAAAACATCATCGTCCACCCCAAAATCCAAAGGCTCAAAATTATTATCGCCTAAATTGCGCAGCAAGGTTAAATCTCTATTGCGTTTCGTCATAAAATTTGCTACCACCAAATCCAAGGCTTTGAGTGCATCAATATTCACCATAGCCACTTCATAGGGCCCGAAGCCAGTACGTAATTGCGGCAAGGCTACATAGTCCATTTGTGTATTGGCTACTAAAAAGGACAATTGATCCCCTGCAGGAACCGTTTCGGATGGGTCATCCAAACTCCCACGATTGGTAGTTACAATTTCAGGAATATCATCTCCATTTAAATCGCCGGCAACAATATCTGTGGGATAGGGCCCAACTCTAAAAGACATTTTGTAATTCGTAAAGGTTTCCCCCATCGCGATACCATTCACACTCACTAACATCGCCAATAGAATTATCAGATAATTCATGATGTTCTTATCCCCCGTGTAACCGATAACTGTGCCGCCATTTTATAGGCTACACACAAACTTTTTTCACTCACCATGTTTTTTCCAGCAATGTCATAGGCTGTACCGTGATCGACCGATGTGCGCACTATGGGAATCCCCAAAGTAACATTCACCCCATCATCCATCTTAGCCAACTTCAATGGGATATGCCCCTGATCATGATACATCGCAATGACCATTGCAAATTCTCCGTCAAGTGCACGTTTAAATACGGTATCCGGCGAATACGGTCCGCTACAGGGAATCCCTTCTGCCCGACATTGCTCAACAGCAGGAGCTATAATATCAATCTCTTCACGCCCAAATGCCCCAGCTTCTCCTGCATGAGGATTTAGACCAGCCACAGCAATATCACGGCCTGTATCGCCTACCCGCTTCAAGGCGTCAAACCCTATCCGCACACTCTGCACAATACGATCAACAGTCACATAATTCAACGACTCCCGCAACGAAACATGATCACTTATGTGTACAAGCCGAGTGTCTTCAGTAAAAAGACACATTCGGTAATCCGTACTCGCTGTTTTTTCGGCAATATAATCGGTATGTCCACGAACAGTATATCCCGCTAAATGAATACCTTGTTTATTTATTGGCCCTGTAACAATTCCATCCACATCACCAGCCTTAGCCAGTTCAATGGCTAAATCTAACCACTGCATAGCCGCCCGCCCTGCATCTGCCGACAAGGTACCTGGTACTCGGTGAGGGGCAACAACGTCACATCGTAAAAAAGGAAGAGCATCGGATATATCCTGTGCAGCATCCAAGGAGTCCACTTGGATTGAAGGCAACCCGGAATGGGTTTCCACTCTCGCCTCTTCATAGGCATTGACACAGCCCAGCACCACCGGGGTAGCAAAGTCGAATAAGCGCCTATCAGAAAATACCTTTGCAAGAATTTCTGGTCCAACGCCATTAATGTCGCCCATGGTTAAGGCTAAAATTGCTTTCACCGAAGATCTCCGTCAAATTAAAATCATTAAAATACTAGTATACCACTCTATACGCATTACATGGAATGACGATTTATATTAGTGGGCAAAAGGTATACTCAGAGTCCATCCCAATTCGGCTTCATAACTCAATGTGCCCCCAATCGATTCCGTCAAGGTGTTGGTCACACTAAGCCCCATGCCTGCATGGCCATCCTTGGTCGAAAACCCAAGGGTACTACATTGTGCAACATCAAACTCAATTCCCCGAAGACCAGTATTAGTAATGGAAATCCGAAGCATGTTTTCTTGCGATGCAACTTTGACTGTGATACTTCTTCGTTCGCCTTCACGTTCACATTCCACCGCATTGGCCATTAAATGCATCCGTATTCGTTGCAATATAGGCAGAAACACATCCACTCGAGGACAATCTTCAGTCCCCGCAATAGTGTACTCAATACGCATCAACTTAATTTCATAAACAAACAACGAGCTGATAGCTCCAAGGGCCTCCACTACTGAACAAGGGCGTTGTGTATCCGTTTAGCTGTTCGTTAAATTATTGTCAACTTCTTCAATAATTCAGAGCTCGATTTCGCACAAGCCATAATATTCTCAAGCATCTTTTTGGATTCTTCATCCGAAGAATCCGTGTGCATTAAATCGGCATATGACATAATCGCACCAAGCGAATTATTGATATCATACTTAACATTATTTATGTTTCGGCCTATCTGAACCGCATGGACCAAATGCTCTAGTTGCTCGTTGCTTAACCTCATTAGGAATGTCCTAATGGTTATTGGAATCTGCACTTTACCATAATTTTTTTCATCCACCACAAAAAAGCCGGATGAAGCAAACGCTACACCCGGCGGGAAATCAACTGTCTTAATATAGACGAATTAAGCGTCCATATTCTTTACGATTTCTTGACCAAACTCACTACACTTAAGCAAGTTTGCACCGTCCATCAGGCGGTGGAAATCATAAGTCACGTTTTTGCTTGAAATGGCTTTGGTCAAGCTATTCGTAATCAGGTCAGCAGCTTCTGTCCAACCCATGTATGTTAACATCATCACACCGGACAAAATCACCGAACTAGGGTTCACTTTGTCTTGGCCAGCATACTTAGGCGCTGTACCATGAGTTGCTTCAAAGAGAGACACACCCGTTTGATAGTTAATATTGGCGCCAGGTGCGATACCGATACCACCGACTTGAGCAGCCAATGCATCACTCATGTAGTCGCCATTCAGATTCATTGTAGCTACCACGTCGAAATCTTTTGGACGGGTAAGGATTTGTTGCAAGAAGATATCAGCAATACAATCTTTAAGCAAGATTTTATCGCCGGGATCGCCGTTGCAATCATCCCAACCAACAGCCACATCGGAGAATTCTTCTTTCACCAACTCATAGCCCCAACGCATGAAAGCACCCTCGGTGGATTTCATGATGTTCCCTTTATGAACCAAGGTTACGGTAGGCAACTTATTATCAATTGCATATTGAATCGCAGCACGGATGATACGCTTAGAACCAGATTCTGAAATGGGTTTGATACCTACGCCGGAATCTTCACGTACGTTATACCCCATTTCATTGTTCAAGAAGTCAATCAATTTCTTGGCTTCAGGTGTTCCATGCTCTTCTTCAAGGCCGGAATACACATCTTCAGTATTTTCACGGAATATGACCATGTCGACATCTTCTGGACGGCATACAGGACTGGGCACGCCGTCAAAGTGACGCACAGGGCGCACGCATGCAAACAAGTCAAGTAACTGACGCAAGCTTACGTTCAAGCTACGGAATCCACCACCGATAGGGGTGGTCAACGGTCCTTTAATCGCGACGTTAAATTCTTTAATGGCCTCAAGTGTTTCATCTGGCAAGTATGAACCCGTTACATTATTGGCTTTTTCACCTGCATAAATTTCCATCCAAGAAATCTTGCGCTCACCACCATAGGCTTTTTCTACTGCACTATCGAAAACATGCTGAGATGCCGCCCAAATATCTGGACCGATTCCGTCGCCTTCGATAAATCCAATAATCGGATCATTGGGCACATTAAGAGATGTTTCGCCCATGGTGATTTTGCCGCCTTCAGGCACTTGAATAAACTTATAGTCGCTCATTGATTTCTCCATATTCATGTCCGGCACTTAACGTCCAGACCATTTAGCTTCTTGAGGGTTATATAGAAACGGGAACGTGCCCGGCTATTACAGATTCACTTGGCGTGCTTGATTCACATGCTCTATCGATTTTATTTTTTCAATCGTATCTTGGGCAAGTGGTCCATCAAGGTTAATTAAGGTCAATGCCTTACCACCCTGTTCATCACGGCCCAATGTCAGATTCGCAATATTAACCTCGGCTTCACCAATCGCACAGGTAATATTACCCAATACCAAAGGCATATCGTCGTTGGAGCACACCAACATCCATCCTTCAGGGTGGGCATCCATACGTGTGCCTTCAATCATACATATACGGGGCTTATCGCCATCAAACAATGTACCGCTTACGGTAGTCTTCTCAGAATCGGTCGTTACTGAGACCCGAATTTGGAACCCAAAGTCCGCATCATCAGGAATACGCGTTTCCGTAATGGAAATCCCCAAGTCTGTCAGTAAGCTTGGCGCACTCACCATGTTTACCGATTCCACTTTAGGCTCTAAGAATCCAGTTACTATTGAAGTCGTAATGGGGAAAGTATCGGTCACATCCATCTCACCGCAATACTCAATTTGGATATTGCTTGGACGGCCTTCAATATACAACGATTGGAAGCGACCCAGCTTTTGAGCCAAGTACAACACCGGTGCCATTTTCTCGCGCGTATCACTATCCAAGCTAGGCACGTTCACAGCATTGTTAATCGCGCCTGTATCGATATAGTCGATGATCTGCTCAGCCACATCAATTGCTACCGTCAACTGGGCTTCATCGGTAGAAGCAGCCAAGTGAGGAGTCGTCACAATGTTGTCTAAGCCCAAAAATGGGTTATCTTCGAAAGGCTCAGAAGTATACACATCCAACCCTGCTCCGGCGATCGTGCCATTTTTCAAGGCTTCGGCCAAATCTTTTTCATTCACCAGACCACCGCGCGCGCAATTGATAATGCGGCAGTTGGGTTTCATCTTCTTGAAACGCTCTGCGTTAAACATGTCATCGGTTTCAGGCGTCTTGGGAACGTGAATGGTAATAAAGTCAGAACATTCAGCAATTTCATCTACACTCACCAACTCAATGCCCAAGGCTTGCGCTTTGAGTTCTGTCAAGAATGGGTCATAGGCCAAAACTTTCATATCGAAAGCCAAAGCACGTTTAGCTACAGCACCACCAATACGGCCTACACCCACAATTCCGAGGGTCTTACCGCACAGCTCTGTACCCATGAATTTCTTACGATCCCAACGGCCAGCATCCATAGAAGCATGAGCAGCAGGAATATTACGGCACAAGGACATCATCAGCGCAAACGTATGTTCACAGGTAGAAATGGTGTTCCCGCCCGGAGTATTCATCACAACGATACCCGCATTAGTCGCGGCTTCTTTGTCGATATTATCAGTTCCGACTCCAGCGCGACCAATAACCTTAAGTTTTCCAGGATTTTCAAGGGCTTCAGAAGTCACTTTTGTACCGCTACGCACGACTAGTCCGTCGTATTCACCAATAATAGCAGTAAGTTCTTCAACAGACTGAGGGGGCTTTACATCTACTTCATAGCCGTCTTCTTTTTGGAATACATCAACACCTTCTTGACTGAGACCATCGAGTACTAGAATTTTAGGCATAATCCTAACTTCTTCCTTTTTTTGGGGTTACGAACAGCAATACGAAGAAAGTGCGTGAACCATTCGAATAGATTTGTCGGCCATAATAAGTGCAAATGTTTCACCAGCGAGGGCATGCAGCAGGCCACTTTAAATAGTGCAAATAGTAGCAAATAAAGCCGTTTCAGATCAACTTATTCGCAATTAGGTAAAAGGATGCGATTCAAAAAATTAATTATCAGAGGGTGCTTCACCGCGCTCAACAATCAGCCACACATTGGTCTCGCATCCAATACATCCACCATATTTTTTATATTTCCTTTAGCAGCTATACGGATAAGTCCAATATCCCCAGTATTTACAACGAAACCACACTTCGGGCATCGGGCCACCCAGCCGGGAGCGTTTCCTTTTTCATCGGGATACCCAAAACGAATTAACTTTTTGCCATAAATGAGTTTCGGTAAAATCTAGACGAGAATAAGAATGCCAATCACCAATAACGAGACACTAATAACTATTTTTAGTGCTTCGAGCAATGTATTTCTCTTCTATTCCTAAATCTGCTGCAAAATCTAACACTGTAAAGCGATTGCGAATATACCGCGCACGCTTCAAGGCATTATTGTATTCTTCGACCGGTGCCATAAGCCCCTCAGCCACAACCGGTCCACCAGAGGCTTCAATCGCTTTCGCCACTGTGGCGGCCGGCAACAAATCTACCGGAAGTTCTTGATTCAACGTCGGTAACATCTCTATGGCTTTCCTGAGGAAGGCACGTTGCGCAGTATCGTCGCGGTATTTTTCATCCCACTGCGATTGCACCTCTGCCCCGACTTTATCGCCCCAGTCCTCTTGTATCCATCGATCCACCTCAGCCTTAGAAATGCGTTGCGCAAGCAACGAGTCCACATCTATATCGCCTGGGTTCAGCGCAAGAATGTTCTCCCACAATCCAAGACAATGCACCGTTCCCACCCCAACCTGCGTCCCGTGAAAATCATTTGGGAGATCATACAAGGCCGACTTCATATCGAGGTAATGCGAAAGTAAATGTTCGCCGCCAGAAGCTGGAGAGGAAGAACCTGCAATCACCATAGAACAGCCAGACAAAAGCAACGCCTCCATCACATGATAGATAGCTTCAGGATCGCCCGAAGGCACCTTCGGCGAAAACTCGAGCACACGCTCTTGGGTACCTTGAAAAAATTCGCGCGGTCGTTCACAGAAATAATCGCCTTGCAACAAATGCCCTGCACGCCAATCAGTCGATGATGAACATTTCGACAAAAAGTCTGCCACCCCCGCTGCCGTCATCCGGGTAGGCGCAGTCGCAGCGTGTTCAGGATTACAGAAAACACCTAAAGCAGGAGCACAAGGCAAAGTACGTTTAAGCCCACGCACCTTCAACGCAACAATTGCCGAGGTATAGCCATTCATTGATGCAGCAGTTCCATACAGCAATACAGGCTTACCCAGCTTGTCGCCCGCATACTTCGCCAGATCACACAAGGTGCCAGAACCGATAGCCACGATAAAGTCGCTAGCGTATTGAATGGCTTGAGCCTTCACTTCCTCGCCCAATTCTTCGGTCGCTTCAAATATCGCCGATCCATAACGGTGCTCATCGACCGATTTCCCAGCATCCACAAGCGCACGTATCACTTCATCCCCGGCCACAGAAAACGTATTTTCATCAGTGACCACAAGGCAAATAGACCCGCAATTCGATTTCGCAAAGTTCGCCAATTGCTGGGCAGCATCCAAGCTCTGATGCACTGCTTTAATTGGCAATGCATGCCGCTCCCCACAAGCACAGTCAAATGACGTACCCAAACTATGCCAACCTAATGTACTCATAATTATGATTTTCCTAAAGTTAAAAAACGAACGCTGAATATGTTTTATGGTTGAATTTATTATTGATAAATGTTGTACTCAATGTTTGCGACTCGCCGTTGGCATCATTCCATCGCCATTCAAGAGAACTTGTCAACCCACTAGTATCTTCTATCTTTAAACTATTGTCGCCATCCCGCCCCAACACCTCTACGACCTCTTCATAGCTTTAACCTTTTTTAACGACTCATACACTGACTGGGGGATAGACAAATCCCATACCGGAGCTTCCGGTATGGACTCCGCATTTAACCGACCCAAGGTCACACCAGAATTCAATAAAGCCTCACGCACTTTGGATAAAGCATTCGTATGATTACGTTCCCACTCTATGGCCTGCTTATCCAAGGCTTCCTGCAAAGCAGCATCATATTGTTGAGTCAATGATTCATTGTCAGCACGTAATTGAGCGACCGCCGTTTTTAATTGGTCATCCAATTGCACTTTATACCCTTGCATACCAACCGTGTACATCACCGGAACCGTAGCCAATGACAAGATTAAAATGGCTGTAACGATCAAATTCATCTTATTCATGCGAATCCCTCTCTATTTTACTAAGACTGAACGTAGCATGGACTCATGATCACGTAACCACTCCACCACTTCTTCTAAAATTGCCTCAGGTCCAGTCGTAGGCATCCAACCCGTAGCTTCGCTAATGTAGTTTCTAAGAAATTATCCATAATCGTTATGGATACCATAAATACAAACGCGACTACAAAAAAACAGTAATATAGTTTGGCTGAAGGGGATATGCATAGTTTTCCTCCACATCAACTAGATAAACACCAGCTATACCATCTTGCAATAGTTGACCTAAACCATTGCGTCCCATTAAAAGCCCCAAGTTGACAAAAATCATCATCGGCAACAGACCTAATAACAAAAGTTGACTTGAATGTATACTTCTCCATGCCATCACCATCAACAACAATAAGGCCCAACGCACAATCGTACGAACGCTCCCTACATCCTCACCCTTTCGATTGAATGTCTTAAGTCGGCATAACCGCCTGCCGATACTTCGCCCTCGAGGCCAAAATTAATAATAGATATAAATAAAACCAAGCCACTCCCAGCCAATGCGCAAACGGAGCAATATTCACTGCATAGGGCTTGATTGCCTCATCAAACGTAAACATATAGAATTGGCCAGCCAATATAATCTTAAAATCAATCAAGAATGTAATGACACGTCGTGATGGAAAATCCGCCACAAAATTGCGCGATAGCGAATTACCTGACACCACCGATTTTCTTATCTTCACTCATGAACAAACACAGACACGGTTATTTGCAAGACTTCGTCTATAGCCTTGCCCCATGCAATATGCTAATATATTCCTACGAAGTTACAAAGGAGAATTGGCATGACAAAACGATTATTAATCTCAGCAGCCAGCGTATTGGTTCTATCCATATTCTGTGTAGGCTGTGCCACCGTTCCCGTCACAGGTCGCAAAAGCCTCGCCCTCCTACCCGAGAGCGAACTCGCCTCCATGAGCCTTTCGAGCTATCAGCAAATGCTCAAAGATGCCGAACTTTCCACCGATAAAGCACAAATTGCTCAAGTTACACGCTTAGGCGAACGCCTCGCTGGTGCTACCCATGCCTATCTCCAAGCCCATGGCCACACCACTGAAGGGCTCGATTGGGAATTCAATGTCATCAAGGACGATGAAACAGCCAACGCCTTTGCCATGCCCGGCGGTAAAATTGCCGTGTATACCGGTATCCTTCCCATCGCCCAAAACGACGAAGGCCTCGCCGTGGTCATGAGCCATGAGATTGCCCACGTGATCGCCAAGCACGGGAACGAACGAATGAGCCAAGGCATGTTAACCCAACTCGGCGGCATGGGGCTCTCTGTAGCCATGCGCAATAAACCCGCAGCGACTCAAAATATTTTCAATACCTCCTATGGCCTCGGCTCTCAAGTCGGTCTAATGCTTCCCTATAGCCGTATGCACGAAAGTGAAGCCGATCACATCGGCATTGTATTGATGGCCATCGCAGGCTATAACCCAGAAGCATCAATTGGTTTTTGGCAACGCATGGATAAGGAAGGCGATCGACCACCTCAATTTATCTCCACACACTCAACACCGGAACGCCGAGTGCAAAATCTGAAAGAAAAAATGCCTGAAGCCCTGGCGATTTATAAAAAACAACAACAAAAACAATAAGGATGACGTGACTCCACGAGTTCTTCTTTCGCTTCAGATACAGCCGTCCTAAACAGCAACGATATATTGCAGGAAATTATGAATATCCTTGATGACATTTTAGAGCCCATGCACTTTTTGAAAGGTCTGAACGCCGTATGGGGTAAAGTTTCCGACGAAGAACGCGAAGATATCGAAAATTCTCGGGTCTATAAAGAGAACGATCATGATCAACGAATCAAATCGAACCTGAAAGACTTGGAAGCTCTATGTAAACGTCTGCGCGGCTTTAAATACCGCGGGGTACGAAAAATTGTACGCCAATACATCGCACACTGGAAAACATTTGAGCCGGATCAAATCAAAATCCTGCAAGCGCAAATCAAACAACACTGGGGAGTGGGTCATGGATTTCTATAGTAAGCACATGCTTATTGTGCAGTTGGTGATATTCGTATTGTGCATGAGCGGGCAGTTTTCTTATTCCTAAATGATGCTCAAAACCCTTTAATACCCACCCGAAAACATCTATTGGCATTAGGCATTATTAAATGCTACCAAATACATTGGTTGTTCCATTTTAATTATTGCCTTTTGCCTTTTTTCACTGCCTTTATTATAAATAACATCAATATGTCCTCTATCACTCTAATGCATTTTGAAAAGTACACAACCTTCATATTGTTATATTGCACTTTAAGCATATAGGCTTTGGGATTCTACAAACTTTATGCTTGTATTCGTCTGCTGACAGCTCCTAATAAAAAAGAGGCCAAAGCTGAACGAAAAAGAACCGCTCAAGCCTTGGAGACAATGAATCTCGAACGATTACGAAAAGAGACTGAACCAAAATCTGAATAACTAACGTCATTTTTTCTGCATCCTTTTCTCACATCCACCGCCTACAAGAGTGAAAATACTCCCACCAACCAACGGAGGATGCTATCATGAACAATGAAAACACCGAACAAAACGAATCCTGCGCAATGCCTTAATCGACTTCTATCGAAACCGCTCCAAGGCACATGCAATCAGCGAGAAAGATATTTCCACTTTTCCTGAATTTCCTGAGACCAACGACAATGCAGCTATGATCAAATATATCAGACCCCTTATTGACGAACTCCCCGACTCCTACCGCTAAGCCATCACCAAAACCGATTTGGAAGGCCAAAGCCAAGTGGCACTAGCCAACGAACTGGACCTGTCAGTTGCCGGCGCAAAATCACGTGTGTAACGTGCCCGAGGGCTCCTAAAAGATAAAATTACCCAATACTCCATCATCATCCACGATCGATATGGCAACATTGTTGAACACGAATGCAAAAACCCTGAATGCGGATGAGACTCAGATTAATCACAAAGTAATTTCCTGCCCTGTCCGACTCGATTCATACGACGCTTCCGCAATCGCCACCGCCTGACGGCCGTCCCATCCCGTACTGCTCGCTAAATCCCCCGTGCGCGCACCATCCACCAGCTGCTGCAAAGTAGAGGCGTACGTTGTTAGGCGCACCGGGTCAAGGAATCCTTGTCCTGCCCAATCTATTGTGGGTTGTGTAGCACGCACTTCCCATTCGCCATCATGGGCGCACACACGCAATTCGCCGTACCAATCCGCATCAATCAAACCCTTTTCAAAAACCACCTCAGTTGCCCCACCCGTGCGCGGAAAACCAGGCGCAGGGACTTCGAAAGAACAGAAAATCGTGCACACCGTTCCGTCTTCGAGTGTAAGCGTTAAATCGCTTGTAGAATCGACTCCGTATTGCACATCAAAAGACCGAACTTTCCCAAACACCTTGCTAACTTCTTGTCCCGTTAGCCAACGAAGCTGATCAATATTATGTATCCCATGCCCCATCAATACACCAACATTCTCTTTACTCAACTGCCAGGCCGGCGTCGTTTTCATCCCATCCGCCACCACCTGCATATTGCGAATGTGCAGCACCTTACCCAACTCACCACTATCGATGATTTCCTTCATTCCCGTATTGCACACGCGCTGACGCTGCGTATACGTAATGTCACATCGCAACTGCCTCTCTCTACACACTGACAAGATGGCGTCGCATTCGGCCGTCGTACACGCCATGGGTTTATCAATCAACATATGTTTTCCGGCTTGAGCAGCCATCAAACCTTGCTCACCATGCAATGCATGCGGTGTTGCAATACACACCACATCAATATCATCACGCGCCACCAACGCCGCACAAGAGTCTTCACAATCAATACCGTATTCGCTGGCCAGTTCAGGCGCACGACTCCCCTCCGCCACAGTGACCAAGTGTGCATTGTCCACCTGCGTTTCAATGGTTTTGGCATATGTTTGCCCCATAAACCCTGCGCCAATAATGCCGACACCCAACGATTCTTTACCTATTGCGCTCATGATAATGTGTTCCCTAGTTTGACTTATCGATATATCCACGTATACTAGAGAAGATTGCAATCGAATTCAATGCAAATTTTCTATGGAGAATTTTTAACATGTACCATTTAATGCTGAGTATTTGCGCACTCATCTTAGCTTTCACTGCTTCAACACCGGCCCATGCATGGCCGGGATTCACGTGGGAGAAATGGCAGAAAGACACGCAAGAGCCCAAGCCGCAACTCAACACTCCACAAGCAGGCCAAGTGAAGCTATTGCCTTTACTAAAGACCTCAATGAACGCCAAAGACACCATATCTACCACTAAAGCTTGGGAAGCTAAACGCTCAGACATTCTAAGCACGATCGGGGTCATCATAGGAACACCCAGCGACATTCAACATGACACCCGTAAAACCTTCGTCATGGGTGAAGAAAAATTAGAAAAATATCGTCGAATACATCTGCGTATTCCCGGTGAGCAAGGCGACTCCATCCCTGCCTACTTACTCCTGCCCAATGCCCCGCTAGCCTCCCCCGCCCCCACAATGATCGTGCTTCACCAAACCCAAGCCCCTGGTAAAAAAGAATCCTGCGGCATGGTAGGTAATCCAGATATGGCCTTTGCCCATGAATTAGCCGAACTCGGATTTGTCTGCATCGTACCTGACGCGATTGGTTTCGGTGAACGCATCCCCGAAAGCAGCCAACCCTATCAAGGTTCACACGATTTTTACGATAACCACCCCAAATGGTCTTTTTTCGGAAAAATGAATTGGGACATATCCCATGTGGTGGACTACCTTGAGACACGACAAGATGTCGACACCAATCGCATCGGCATCATTGGCCATTCCCATGGCGCCTACGGCTCTATCATGGCCACCGTACACGAACCTCGCATCAAACTCACCGTAGCCAGTTGTGGATTTAATACACTGCGCACCGACCCCGACCCGAATCGATGGAGTCACTTAACTGCACTCATGCCCCGCGTAGGCTTCTATGTTGACGATATTAAAACAGCCCCTTTTGACTGGCATGAAATCGTAGCGTGTATCGCCCCGCGCCCCTACTTTAACTGGGCCACCTTAAGCGACAATATTTTCCCTGAAACCGACAATCTATCGGACATCTACACCCAATTACACGACGTCTACGCCCTCTATGGTGCCGAAGAAAAATTTCGCGGAGAACTCGTTCCCGGCAAACATCGTTTCCCCGATGAGGGCCGTCAACAGGTATTCGCTTGGATCAAAAAACAATGGAAATTGGAGTAGTTTACTTTTCTACCGGAATCCATTGGATTGCATCTGCGATGAGATATCCCACAGCACCGTCTTGCGCATTGAGTTTAATCCAGCCACTACGTCCTGCTTTAAAATTAAACCTACCAATACTCACTAAAGGCGATTGACCGTATTCGATTTTAGTTCGCTGATTCACAACAACTGTATCGACACCATCTTCTGAATAAATTGAATATTCTGCCGCTATGCAACGATTGGTGTGCGGCGCATAAGATACGAATACTTCATACGCGCCATCCTTCGGCAAGGTAGGGCGATACACGGCAACTGTAGTACCTTTTGCATCGTCATGCTCGTGCGCATACCCCATACCCACATAAGGAAAAGTGGAACTCGAAAGTCGCCATTTACCATAGAGATCGACCTCTTCCTCATCCAACACAATGCCCGGCAGTTTTCTCAAATCAATATAGTCCGCATCAATGTCTGCCATTGACAAAATCCCGCCATTTTCACACAACACACCTTGCAAAAGGCCCACATTAATCTCCTGAACATTAACTCCTTGCTCAATCGCATGCGCCGCAGCTACTCCAGCAGCTTCACCCATGATCATGTATTGCGGTTCCATACGAATCGAAGAGTACGCCACGTGAGACGCAGAAATGGTCGATACCGATAACAAATTCGTACATTCCTCAGCTTTAGGCACAAGGGCTCCATAGGCAATCTCATACGGTCGCACCGAGACTTGCATATCCCCTTCGTTAATCACCATCGGCACTTCATCGCCCCACGGTCCTTCTTCTTCAACTATGATGCGCTGCACATTATGCGAATCGGAATTATACGACCCCATCCCAATGGAATCGTCTTTAGTACGTTCAGTTTGCAGATCTTTCTGCGTCATCACATAGTACCCAATCATACGTCGAGCTTCGCGTATATATAATTGGTGAGGCCAGTTATCGTTATCCACGAATTCATCTTTAGCCAAGCCCCAGGAATTCATCTCATCACGCAACTCTTGCGGAACACGCGGATCATGGGCTAAAAAGTACAGAAACCCTTGGTTATAACGCTTATGTTTTTCCCAAATAGCTGCTCGTTCTTCAGGCGTTCCTTCAGGGTAGCCCCAACTCTCACCGATATAATCTGTCGAAATTGCCCCATTATTATTCGTATCGGTTTTTCCATTGGGGATAACCAACGCAGGGTGCATAAGTTTCCCCATCGTCAACCCAGGTACAGCCTCTAAATATCGCGCCAATAAATCCCAATCACTCGGATCATAACCTTCAGGCTTTGGCCAAGGCACCATATTATCGGGAACCTGCGTCATACAAATTCGGAAGTTGTATGCTTGTATTTTTTTATCCGCTTTCCCATAAGCCTTTGGATCGGGCCCCTGAATTAATGGAGATAGTTCATTATCGTCATCGCGCGGCGATACGCCCGCAGCAAATTGATGCTTAGGTGAATACTTTATTTGCCCTGCCAATGTTTCACCATATTCATCCTGCCCTTCACGCCCCCACGTATAGGAAATATCAGCAAGCGCCATCAGATCGCCTTCATAAGAAGCGTCGATAAATATTTTTCCTGAAAAGGCTAAATCACCACAAGAGAACCCTTGGATAGATGCACCGTCCATTTTAATCGCAGTGACAAATTTACCAGGATGATTGTTGACCACCATCACCCCGGCTTCAGTCAACCATTCGCCATACACTTCTTCGGCTACATGCGGCTCAAGAAACCATTCAATAGACTTGTCATATTTAGCCCCATTGCGCTCGAAAAATTCGCGTGACATACCACCAATCACATGTTGATTACCGTAATCCGTACGCCCTAGCCCCCCAGTCACCATACCACCCAAGTGCTTCTTGGGCTCATACAGCACAACAGACTTTCCTTGATTGGCTACACTAATGGCTGCAACCACGCCTGCAGCAGTCCCACCATACACAATGACATCGGCTTCGTAGCGAGTTTCTGCGTGAACCACCGGGCTTACAATCGCGACAGCATACAAGAGAACAAATGTTAACAGATGTTTCATAATCTAAAATTCCTTTGTAAATTTATTTATCCACTCTAGCTTTAATGTCATCGCAATTCGCGCAACTCCTAATAGATATCACGAATCTCTTTCGGGCATTCATGCCGTAGTACCCTTGAACAAATCTAGTCGCGCACCCATTCGGGAAAGATTGTAATTCCGATACTCTGGGTTTCCTCATCCCAGAGTTTACGCAACTCTTTATAGATCGCTTGTGTTTGCTTGGATGCTTTTCCATTCGGACGCATTCGAGCATCAATACCACCCGCTTCACTAAGAGAGTAATAATCACCAATCAAGTTATTCATCTCCTCAGGATCAGCTTTAATATCATAGAGTTCATCTGGCCCATAGACACCATGATAGCGCATCAATTTATGCGTGTCTGTACGCACTCCGATCACCGTAGGCGTTTGTGGGAAATTGTTGGCCCAGAAATATTCATATACAAATGATGTATGACCTTTGGATTCGGGATCCATCAGAGCGGGCAAAAACGACTGGCCTTGAACCGAATCCGGAGTCTTAGCACCCGCCACATCCATCAGTGTAGGAAAAAGGTCTACATTCAATACCATTTGCTCACGTTTTTGGCCCCCTTCAAAAAGTTCAGGGCAATGAACAATAAAGGGAATCTTGATCGACGCTTCATACATGGTTCGTTTATCAATCAACCCATGCTCGCCAAACTGAAATCCATTGTCAGATGTAAATACCAATAACGTGGAATCGAGCAACCCTTCTTCTTTCAGCGTTGCAATAATACGCCCAACGCTATCATCAACCGTTTGCATGGTTTCGCCATAGCGCTTAGTAAAATCATCCATACTACGGGATTTATTGTACAGGCCATCTACTCCATGCCAACTAGGCCGTTGCGCACGCACCCAAGGCGGTTTACCCGCATAGTTCTCATCGGTATTGGCCATAGAGGCTGGATAGTTATAATCTATATCATCATAGGTCCCCGCATGTCGCTTTGCAGGACTAAAATTATCGTGCACAGCCTTGTGGGAAACATAGGCCATAAACGGTTTATCGTGATTGCTCTTAATGAAATCTATTGCAAAATCGGTCACACGATCGGTGTTGTGCCCTTTACTCTCGACTTTTTTCCCATTGATATTAAACGTCTGATCGAAGTACTTTCCCTGACCACGGAAAGATACCCAGTAATCAAACCCAGGGCGGGGATTGTCGTCGGAAGACCCCATGTGCCATTTACCTATAAACGCCGTTTTATACCCGCCCTTCTGCAATTCTTGAGGAAATGTAGGTGTAGAACGATCCAATTTCAACCCATTGCCCAATACACCGTGTTTGTGTGGCCATTGTCCTGTCAAAAATGAAGCGCGACTCGGGGAACACAGGGAATTGGTCACAAATGCATTCGGGAAATACACCCCGTCATCCATCAACTCATCCAAATGCGGAGTTTTAAAGAAAGAATTTAGTTTGCCAATCGCATCGAATCGCTGATCATCAACCAAAATAAAGACAATATTGCGTTTTTTGCTTTCAGCCGCCTGGCTAATCATATTGAATCCTAACAATGCGACCAACATCGCAACAGATAATAACCAGGTAAATTTCTTCATAATGCGGCTTGTCCTCATTCGCTGTTTCTAAACTATATAATCATATATAGTTTATAGTTCAATTGCATCCTTTTACTTTAAAAGTCACTACAAACAGATACTACTAATCTCAGAAGTTCATGCATCATGAAACGGAAAATTCTCATTTTAGGATTTATGGCCTTAATTCTCTCTTTTGCCCAAGCCGATTCCACCGGAAGCTGGTATGTAAAACTGCCTAAGTCTTCTTTAGGCGAAGCTAAAACCATTACCATCAACAACGTACTCCTGGGCTATGTATGGATGTGTTCTGGACAATCCAACATGGAATGGCGTGTTTCACAATCTAAAGACCCTAAAAAGGAAAGTGCAGCGGCAAACTATCCAAATATACTTTATTTTTAAGTACCCCGGGGTGTTGCCCTCACGGAGCAAAGCCATCTGAAAGGCGAATGGATTGAAACTACGCTAGAGACAGTAAGTAATTTCTCCGCAGTCTCTTATTACTTCGGCCGCACTTTGCATAAAGATTTAGATATGTCTATAGGCCTTATCAGTACTTCATGGGTCGGCACCAATATAGAAACCTGAATGAGCCAAAGCGCTACCGATCACAGTGCGACCTATTCTGACTTAAACAAGGCCTGAGCACCCTATATCGCATGGTGGCTCACCGCACCGAGCTTCGCACACAACGCCATGATTGCCCCCTTATGGCGTTATGGGATCACCGGAGCCATTCGGTATCAAGGCGAATCCAATGCCAGTCGTGCTTACCAATACCGCGACCTCATGCAAACCCTCATCACCGACTGGCGTAACTAGTTTGGTCAAGGTAATTTCCCTTTTTTCATAACCCAGCTAGCCAATTTTAAAGAACGCGACACCGTACCCGTCGAAAGTGATTGAGCCGAATTGCGTGAAGCTCAATCCATGGTCGCTACACAGCTGGACAACGTCGGCATAGCTACCATCATCGATATCGGTGAAGCCAAAGACATCCATTCAAAAGACAAACAAGGTGTCGGGTATCGCTTGGGCCAGTCCACCTTAAATATTGCCTATAATGAAAATGTCTTAGCCTCAGGACCTACCTACAAAAGCATGAAAATTAAAGGCAACAAAATTGTATTGAGCTTTGAAAATATGGCTAAAGGCTTGAAAGCCAGAGACGGTATACTCAAAGGATTTGCAATCGCTGGTAAAGACCAAAAATTCGTTTGGGCCAATGCGGAAATCAAATTTAAAAACAAAGTGATTGTTTGGAAAAGTGCTGTATCTAATCCCATTGCTGTCCGGTATTCTTGGGCTAACAACCCCTCAAGCACACTCTATAACTCACAAGGAGGCGGCTTAAAAATGGATTTATGCGTACCTGTATTTTATCAATCGCAGCCTAGCCTCCGCTTCCCCATTCCGCACCGATGACTTTCCCATGGTCACACGGGATGCAAAATAGATTTAAATCATATATACTGAACACTACACTTCAACACGAAAGGCCGAACACATGAAACGTTATGCACTACTATTCTTAGCGCTATTACTGAGCCTACCCACGGCACAGGCCTATGTTACCGTATCTTCACTCTACAGTGACCATATGATCCTGCAGCGCGACAAAGCCAACCTTCTTTGGGGCTGGGCGGATGCTGGCGAGACAATCAATGTTAATTTTGATGGCTACACACGCAGAACCAAAGCCGATGCTGACGGCAACTGGTCGGTGACCCTACCAAAGATGTCTTTGGGTGCACCCAAAACCCTTACTGTCAAAGGCAAGAATACCGTTACTGTAAAAGATATCCTCATGGGTGATGTGTGGGTATGTTCCGGTCAATCCAACATGGGTTGGAGCGTCAGCCACTCACACGATGCAGTCAATGAGTCAGCAGCAGCCAATTATCCTGAAATTCGATATTACCAAGTGCCGTTAACCGTTGCGCTGAAACCAATCAAAGATGCTAACGGTTCTTGGGTACACACTGCACCCGAAACTGTCCCAAATTTCTCCGCCGTGGGATACTTCTTTGGCCGTCAATTGCACAAGGATCTAAAAGTCCCCATAGGCCTCATCGGTACCGCTTGGGGTGGCACAGCCATTGAATCTTGGATCAGTCAAGATGCAACAGAAATTAGCGCTACTTTTGATCGTTTGAATAAAGACTGGAAACCCGATGTAGCCAAACTTGGACCCGATCTATATTCTTGGTACAACGTCCGAGGCAAAGATCGAATCGCCAAACCCAAAACCAAACGCGGTATTGGTGGAGCCCCCAATGTTCCAAGCTTTAACTACAACGCCATGATCGCCCCCCTAGGTCAATTCGGCATCAAAGGCGCCATCTGGTACCAAGGCGAATCCAATGCAGGCCGCGCCTATCAATACCGTGATTTGCAACAAACTATGATCACCGATTGGCGCAATCAATTCGACCAAGGCGATTTTCCATTCTTCATTACTCAACTCGCCAACTTCCGCGAACGCAACGATCAACCCGTAGAAAGTGAATGGGCCGAGTTGCGCGAAGCCCAGTCCATGGCTGCCCGCGACATGAACAATGTTGGAATTGCCTGCATCATTGAAAAGGGTGATGCAAAGGACATCCATCCACGTAACAAACAAGCCGTAGGCTATCGATTGGCACAAAACGCCCTCAATGTTGCCTATGGCCATAAAGACGTCATGCCCGCTGGACCAACCTACAAAAGCATGAAAATAAAAGGCAACACCGCCATTATCAGTTTCGACAATGTAGGTAAAGGACTCGAAGCGCGGTACGGCGTAAAGGGCTTCGCAATATGCAGTGCCGATAAAAAGTTTGTATGGGCTGATGCTAAGATCGTAGGCAAAAAAGTCCATGTATCAGCCGACTCGGTTGCAAACCCCATTGCCGTACGCTATGGCTGGTCCAACAACCCCGAGGTAAGTCTCAACAACTCTGACAACCTCCCAACCTCTCCCTTCCGCACCGACGACTTCCCCATGCTGACACGCGATAAGTGGTAGTCGAAAACGTATCTTCAATAAAAAAAGGCTTGCTCATTTAAGCAAGCCTTTTTTTATTACACTGAAATCAATTTGTATTTACAACAACCCTTCCACTATCGCTGGCGCCTGCGAAATCACATCAGGTACCTTAGTGGCATCCTTACCGCCCGCCATCGCGAGGTCCGGCTTTCCGCCTCCACCACCACCCACAATCGGTGCCAATTGCTTCACAATATCGCCCGCTTTGATGGTCTTGGTGAGATCTTTTGTCACCCCCACACACAAGGCCACTTTACCTTCGCTGGCACTTGCCAATACAATTACTCCAGAACCAATTTTGTCGCGCAAGGTATCCATGACCATGCGCAATCCACTAGCATCCTGATCAGCAATTTCAGTGGCGACCAATTTCAAACCGCCCACTTCCTGCGCGTTTTCCATATAATCAACACTGCCGCCAGTCGCCGCAGCCTGTTTCCATTTCTGGACATCGCGTGCAAGAGCTTTATTTTCATCAAGCAACGATTGAATACGCGTGGAGATTACATCTGTAGACGTACCCAATAGTTGAGCCACACTACTGAGCGTAGCATCATGCGCTTGCAACGTATCAACAGCCGATTCTCCACACACCGCCTCAATACGGCGCACGCCGGAGGAAATAGACGCCTCGCTAAGAATTTTGAAATAACCTATGACACCCGTAGCCGGCACATGGGTGCCACCACACAGCTCCATACTAATATCGCCGACAGAGACTACCCGTACCACATCATCATATTTCTCACCGAAGAGGGCCATCGCACCTGCCGCGCGCGCTTCTTCAATATCCTTGGATTCAAGGTTTACCGGGGTATTGGTGCGAATGTATTGATTCACCAAACGCTCAATATCTTGTAAGCGTTCTGCGTCAATGCCTTCAAAATGTGTGAAGTCAAAACGTAAACGATCAGCCGTCACTTGAGAACCGGCCTGATGTACATGATCGCCCAGTACATTCTGTAAAGCCGCTTGCAATAAGTGCGTTGCGGTGTGATGATTCAAAATAGCCGAGCGCTTATCGTCAGCCACCTGCGCACTGACCTTTTCGCCCGGAGCCATAGTGCCTGCATTACACGTCACATAATGCACGTTCTGTCCTTTAATCGGAGCTTTTGTGGTATTCACATGCGCAGAACCGTTCACACCATCAATCACGCCCGTGTCACCAATTTGACCACCGGACTCAGCGTAAAATGGAGTACAATCCAAAATAATTTCTGCTTCGTCACCCAGCTTGATTTGATCGACTGATTGACCGTCTTGGATCATGGCTAGTATCGTCGCGTAAGCCGCAGTCGTCTCATACCCTACAAACTCCACCGCACCATGCTCATCCATTAGCATACGATACACAGGCGATAAAGCCTTGTCACCACTTCCGGTCCATGCACTCCGTGCTTTTTCTTTTTGCTCATTCATCGCGGCTTCAAAGCCAGTACTGTCTACTGTATAGCCGCGATCTTCAGCGATGTCCGTTGCAAGATCCAAGGGAAATCCAAAAGTATCGTGCAATTTAAAGAGGTCTGCACCCGGTACTTCCTTGGTACCAGTCGCGTCCATCTCACCAAACGTTGCTTCCAGCACTTCCATCCCGCGGGACAGCGTTCCTGCGAATCGCTCTTCCTCAGTGTGAATAATTTTTTCAATCTGCACCTGCTTCTCAATAAGCTCCGGATACTGATGGCCCATCAACTTTACGACCACTTTGGACACTTCGTACAAGAATGGTTTGGTGAGCCCCAATTCACGACCAAAGCGGGCTGCACGGCGAAGTAAACGACGCTCTACATAGCCACGCCCTTCGTTACCGGGCAATACACCATCGGAAATCATAAAGCATAAAGCACGAATGTGATCCGCGATAACACGGAAAGGTACTGGATTGTCTTCATACTTGACTTGAGTCATGGCCTGGGTTGCTTCAATCAATGGGAAAATCCCATCCGTATCGAAAACCGTTTCCTTGCCTTGCACCAGTGCCGCGAGGCGTTCGAGTCCCATCCCCGTATCGATTCCGCGATTCTTCAGCGGTGGACGAGAGCCGTCTAATTGCTGATCGAATTGAGGAAATACTAAGTTCCAAAACTCCATGAACCGCTCATTGGGATCATTGTCAGGGTCAGCATCTGGATCGATTTCATCGCCTTTATCATAGTGCAATTCTGAACACGGGCCACACGCACCGGTATCCCCAGCAGGGCCCCAGAAATTATCTTTCGCCCCCATACGCACCAAGCGGGATTCATCCACACCAATTTCGTTTAACCAAATATCATAGGCTTCGTCATCGTCTTCAAATACCGACACCCAAATCTTTTCCGCAGGAATCCCAATCACTTCAGTTGAGAACTCCCATCCATACTGGATCGCTTCACGTTTGAAATAATCGCCAAAGGAGAAGTTTCCCAGCATTTCAAAGAAGGTCATATGACGCGTGGTCTTCCCCACCTCATCCAAATCGTTTGCCTTACCACCTGCACGCAGACATTTCTGAGAAGTCGTCGCCGTGCGATACGGCACAGGCACTTCACCGGTATAATAGTCTTTAAATTGCACCATACCCGCGCTGGTAAACATCAACGTAGGGTCATTGGCAGGCACAATTAAGTCACTGCGTTCAACGGTATGGCCGCGATCCTTAAAGTAATTCAGATAACTCGCGCGGATTTCATCGGTGGTCACGTATTCTCTCCGAAAAGTTTAACTACTGGATTGTTGAAAATTTATTAAGGTCTAACACTTACAGAGGTGTAGCAATTGGGATTTGATGTTCATTCAAGGTTTTCAGTATTTTCTGAAGAACAATAGACCGTGTGTTCGTACGATTACGTACATCTTCAATTCTATATCGTGCTTCAACAAGTACACCAGACAACATATGCCCCTGTTCATAATCCCACAGAGATCGGATAACAATCTGGGCCGTGTCTGGTATAACTTCTTCACATGAATTAATGGGCTCTATCACTACAGCTTGCATCAAATCCAAATCCGCACTATAGTCAACCTGAAAACGAATTCTAGCCCGAACAGCACTGCTGTCGAAGGAGAAATTGGTAATTACAGAATTGGCCAACAACGCATTCGGGTAGTTGATTGTAATCCCATCCGTATTGCGAATCTGAGTACGGCGCAATCCGATATCTACCAAATCTCCCCAGCTTCCCCAATGGCGACCAATCTTATCGATTTTCACCCGATCCCCGATTCGCACTGGTCGGTCTACGATAAGGAATACGCCGGCAAGGATATCTACGATTGTTTCTTTTGCGGCGAATCCGAGAGCAACCCCCATAATGCCTGCTCCAGCCAAGAGAGGAGAAATGGAAATATTGTAAATTTTCAAAATAAACATGATGGCCGCAAAGGCCAATACGATTCCCAAAAACTGCTTCATGAAATGGATAAAGCGATCATCCAGATCATTTTTCGTGCTTGCGGCCAGTTTTTCGAATCGTCGCAACACAACCAATCGTATAAGCATGTAAATGGTCGAAAGAACCACCAAAACGAATAACGCTTGGTAATGTTGCAGGGCTCCATCTAACCATTCAAAAAACTGTTGCATTGATACTCTACTCCAAAGGGTATTCTATGTAAGGAATTAAGCGCAAAGTTTAGCAAAAAAAGGACTTAGGATGCATCTTAGAGGCGACACGCGACCTAAATGCCCATAAATAAGACCTGTCAATGCTAGCTACTAAAGAACAATTAGCTTTGTTATACTCGACGGACTCTAGTAGATTTATCGTAATATTACACCAAAGGTATGTATTCATGGACAATCATGAGCAACAAATACAAGCACTTTTAGAAGCTTTAGCGCAAACACCCGGCAACGCCCCATTACGCCGTATGCTAGCCAAAGCCTACCAAGATTCAGGCAATAGTGAAAATGCCGAAAAAGAATATACCGAAGTTTTACGCCTGGATCCCGATGATTTACACAGCAAACTAGGATTAGCTAACGCATATCTTGCTCAAGGCAAAACAAGTCTCGGTCTCGTTTTGGTGGAAGATGTGCTTTCCAATCAAGAAGCCCCCCCAGAAGCCTTTATCACACATAGCCAACTCCTCGTACGTACTGGACGCATTGAAGATGCCGTACAGGCCTACAACAATGCAATAGCTCTGGACTCCAAAATCTGCGATAAAGCCCTGGAAAATCTATTGGGCATTAATGCCGATCCAGAAACCAGCACGACCGTTGATGGAAAAATGCGCTAAAGTGTCAATGAAATTTTTGATAATGAACCAGAACTGGAACATTCAACGATTAAATTTGACGATGTCGGCGGTATGGAATCGGTTAAAAACAACATAAACCTTAAAATTATTGCCCCCTTAAAAAATCAGGAATTGTATGCGCAGTATGGAAAGAAAATCGGGGGTGGCATATTGCTATACGGTCCTCCCGGCTGCGGAAAAACCCTACTCGCCAAAGCCACAGCAGGTGAAATTGATGGGGCCTTTCTGTCCGTTGGACTCAATGATGTTCTTGGGATGTGGATAGGACAAAGTGAAAACCAATTGCACCAGCTTTTTGAACAAGCGCGACGCAATACGCCGTCCGTTATGTTTTTTGATGAAGCCGATGCACTCGCAGCAAGTCGTTCAGACATGCGTCAGAGTTCAGGGCGTCATCTAATCAATCAATTTCTCTCCGAACTTGATGGCGTAGAATACGACAATGATGGTGTACTCATTCTTGCAGCAACCAATGCCCCTTGGCATTTAGACAGTGCTTTTCGTCGTCCAGGTCGCTTTGACAGAGTTATTTTCGTCCCCCCGCCTGAACAGGATGCACGACAAGCGGTATTGGATATTCTATTGCGGGATAAACCCGTTGATTCAATCGATACAGCGACAGTTGCCAAAAAAGCAAAAGACTTCTCAGGCGCAGATTTGATGGCCGTGGTAGACCGTTGTGTAGAAGACAAGTTGTCAGCCGCTATGAGTAGCGGAACGCCTACACCTATTACCACCAAAGACCTTCTAAAAGCCGTCAAACAACAAAATCCAACCACAAAAGAATGGTTTGCCACCGCGCGCAACCATGCACTATTTTCAAACGAGGGCGGCATCTATGATGATGTCTTAAATTATCTGGGTATCAAAAAGTAATCGAGAGTACACATGGAACCTACGCAATTTTCTGGGGGAAGAAAACTTTAGCTCAAAACATCTAGAGCAAGGCATCCTACTGTTTCAAGTTGGACGCCATGAAGATGCACGTAAAGAATTACTGCCGGCATTAATAGAAGAGCCCGAAAACTCGCACAGGAAGGGATACGTTTAGATCCGGGCAGCGATTATGCTTACATGGTTGAAGGGCATATATATACGACGATGCGCCAATGGCAAAATGCATTAAGCAGTGCTGAGCGCGGTCTTGCAATCGACGCTGAAGATATGGACTTAATCAACATCCGCTCTGTATCCCTTTCTAAATTGGGTAAACGTGATGATGCCGCAAGTGCCATTGATACCGCATTGCGCAACGATGCCGACAATGCGTACACCCACGCCAATAAAGGCTGGAATTTAATGCATGCGGGTAAATATGAAGAAGCTATGCTTTGTTTCCGTGAATCCATGCGCCTCCAACCGGGCAATGAGCATGCACGCCAAGGCATCATCGAATCCGTCAAAGCCGGTACAATAATTTATCGCCCCATACTAAAAACATTTCTATGGATGACAACCCTTCCCCCAAACACCACATTTGCATTGATCTTTGGATTTTATATCCTGAGCCGATTTCTTAGAGTGCTACAACAATCCAATCCAGAATATACCCCAATCTTTGTAGTCCTGCAATGCATTTACATCTTCATCGTGTATCTTAGCTGGACAGCGAGCACCATGTTTAACATCGTCCTCTTTGCTCACCCTATAGGCAAACATGCCCTAAGGCCCATAGAAAAAATAACCTGCGGAATCAGTTGCACACTGCTCATTTCCGGGCTTACTTCACTAGGCATTTTGGCCTATCAACTCGCAACGAGCACACCAAGTCAGTCATTGACATATTTAGCTTTATGCTCTTTCATCATGGTGATCCCGATTTGCGGAATAGAAGACCGGTCTGAAGGAAAATGGCGGATGATTCACATAAGTATGTGCAGTGTTCTGGCTTTATTGAGTATGGGCGCAATCTTATTACCTGAGTCCGGTAACATGATCTGCTTCATTGTATTTGTGCTCATCCTTGTTATTTACACATGGACTTCAAACATTAAAAGTTTTTTTCCAGCCGCTAAGTACTCGACCTTCGATGAAAAATAATCCTTAATCCCATCATAGGCCAAGACGCTAAAAACAGTAAGGGGCAACAAGCACAAAACCAGATAAACGCATCTTTACCTGTACGTACTACACCATCACATCCGGTTATTTGTATCGACCGCAAGTCCGACGGCATACGATCGGCTTCAGCACCCTCTTTGCAAACATCCACCCAAGTAAAGCGTTGAAACCAATCAAAAAGAGATGCCCATCGTTTAATCGTTCCCTGCTTGGCATTATCGCCCCGATAAAACACAGTATGTTGTCCTGATTCAGGTAAAATGAAGGCTAAATAAACAGCAAACATTTCAAAGCTAAAAGTGCTTACATTCATCGTAAGATCTATACCCAAATGCAGCAACAACCCCAAGGCCAATGATAGACGTCGCCATTTAGGTAACCACAGGCCAATAACCAATCCACCTTCCACCACCAACGTAAACCAAGCCAATGAACGATAAAACAGCTCCATTAACCCTGAAAACAATGGTATTGAAAAAAACAAATCGAGCAAGGTCACAAAATCACCTGCAATCGACCCCTGGTCATAAAAGGCAAGCATAATATCACCTGAAAACCAGCTTGGATTTAGTTTGCCGGAGAAACCAAAAAAATAAATTATCGTAACAAGTACTTGCACCATACGAATCGGCAAGATAGATCGCTTAGGCCGATCACTATCCGGCCCACGCAAGTAGGCCTTCAAACTGTAGTGTTCATCACAGCGACTAAAGGCAAATATAGTCATCACAATTAGGAACAACATGATGTGGTGCCGATAACTAAATTGACTGACAAAAAACTGATATGACCAGATAACCGTAATTACCCACGCAGACGGGCGAGTCAAAACACCTATGGCAAACAAAACGCCCGCAATCAAGAGCATGTAATCAAGAATTTGATACTGCCACAGATTCAATACAGGCAACCATTCAAATCCCGGTACCGGCAAATGAAACCCATGCAAGTAATAATCAATTTCGTCATAGAATTTATGGACTGGAAATTCCATGAACCATCGGAAGGGATATTGAAGATTGCCAAAGCCCGTCATTTTCATTAAAAAAACAGCCCCAAAGAATATACGCAGCAAGCATAAACTTTGGGTAGATCGTTCTTCATACCAAAACTGGTTCCAACGCGCAATCATGGCGAGACCTCAAGGGGATATTGAAAAAATGCCGTTTGCGCAGCATCAGAAATAGGTTCACGCCGACTTCGATCCAATTCATACTTCAATGTAGTGTGAAATGCCACCGCTCCATCGGGTCGATAGTCCCACATATACTGACAATACCCATTAATCCATACCGGCAATGCCCCCGGACCGTATCGAGTGTTCCGTTGTTCAATCGAGGTCAATAAAGTATACGCATCCCGTCGCAGTTCATCACCCGGGTAATACGTTTCGCGATGGCCGTCCGAAAATTCCCATTCATACTTAAGGGTATATATAGTCTGTCGACCAAATGTCCCCCAACCATATCGAGAGTCTTTAGTAATCAATGAGCGCACACCCAACGCACACAACACAAGAATCATTATGATAGGGGCGATATGCCACCACCATTTAGGCGATACTTCCGAAGATTTGTCACTCGTTGGATTCATAAAGGCGGTTTGTATTTCATCCCGTTGCATGTTATCTTAGCCCCACATTAATCGATTTTATCTATGTGGAGCAAGTTGATGCTGCTTAATGTCATTTCAAAAAAAGTAAAAATTCTATTGGGTATAGCCGTGGCTTTATCTTTGACGCACATGAACCCCGCCAAAGCCGCCTCACCCAAACTGGACGATCTCAATAAAGCAATTGAATTTTCGACAGCATACATGCAAAAACATACCCGCGATAACGGTATGTTTGTCTACACAATTCACTTGGACCCTCAAGCACTCATTTACGATGAATATAACATTCTACGTCACGGCGGAAGCATATATTCCATGACCATGGCCTATGAGAATCAGCCCAGTCCAGGACTGAAAGAATCTATTCTACGCGCCGCTACATACCTGAAAGAAGAAGCTCTTTGGTCTGTTCCATTTCAGAAGCCTATGTTGGCAGTTTGGTCACGCCCTGAAGTCAACAAAGCGGAAATAGAATTTCAAGCTAAGCTGGGTGGTACCGGCCTGGGACTGGTCGCACTGCTTAGCATCGAAAAGTTTGAACCCGGATTTACCCTTCTTGCCGACCTACAAAAAATGGGGCAGTTCATTGTCTTTATGCAGAAAAGCCACGGCGGATTTTACACCAAATATATCCCTGCTGAAGGCGGACTCTGGGACGAATGGGAGTCCCTGTATTATCCAGGCGAAGCGGCCTTGGGTTTATTGCTCCTCCATGAAAAAGATCCTAAGGGCCCATGGCGTAAAACCGCTCTTGATGCCCTCGCCTATCTCGCAGGGCAACGCAAAGGGCATTCTGATGTTCCAGCCGATCACTGGGCATTACTGGCAACAGCAAAGCTCATGCGCGAATCAAAATCATCATTAACGCCAGAAGAAATCGAAATGCTTCAACACCACGCAGTCCAAATTTGCGACACTATTTTGCGTTCTCAGGTACTCGATAAACAATCGCCTAAAACCTATGGCGGTTATGACATTGATGGACGCACAACCCCCACTGCTACTCGATTGGAAGGCCTATTAGCCTCAATATCAGATATTTTACCGACCGATCATCCCATGCACGCTAAAGTAAAAAAATCCGTACCCCTGGCCACTCAATATTTGCTGCAATCCCAATTCACCACTGAACCTTTTGTGGGCGCCATTCCCAGAGCCACCATCACAGTCGACCCCTTTAGACCTGGCGGGCATCCATTTAATTTACGCAAGGATGAAGTCAGAATTGACTACGTGCAACACGCCCTGAGCGCTTTTATTCAATATAGAGATTACTACCACCCCAAAAAGTAGTCGGCTAATGTATGGGCTTAGCTAAAGGAGCGCTTGGCAAGAATATCGCGAACAATCTTCGTTCCGTGATCTCGACTGTTCTCAATGAAAACAACGTTGGATTCAACCCCTGCGCACAAAGTGCCCATCACATACAGGCCTTCCACAGTGGTTTCAAGGCCATCACTCAGAATGGGCTTGTTCAAGGATGTATCGATTTCAGCACCAAGACTCGTTAAAAAACGTGTATCAGGCTCATAACCAGTCATAGCAAGAATAAAATCTGCTTCAAGCTCAACCTCATTACCCGTCTCATCACGCACCATCATGCTGTCTTCATGAATAGAAAGTACTTCAGCATTGCGATAGCACCGGATACTGCCTTCTTTGATGCGATTTTCAATATCCGGCTCTACCCAAAATTTTGTATTGAATGTATCGCCTCGAGTAACAATGGTTACATCAGTGAAATCGCGATGGAGTTCAAGGGCGATTTCCGCTGCCGAACTCCCTGCACCAACCACTACGACTTTATGGTCAGCATAATTATGAGTTTCAGAATAGACATGCGATACATGCGGCAGCTCTTCCCCTTTAACCTCAAGTGGACGAGGGCTATCATAGAATCCAGTGCCCACAGCAACGTTCCGCGTTGACCAATGTGTATAACGGCCAAAGCGGTCATGCGCATACACTTCGAATACTCCGTCGTCTTTTTTTTCGATGCTGGTAACGGTTCGATACGTATTCACTTTGAGATCAAACTGCCGGGCAAACGTTCGACAATACTTTAAATACTCACGGCGGGTGGGATTTTTTTCATCAATGAGTAACGGAAAGCCACAGAGTTCAAGCTTGTCATAAGTAGAGAACCAGCGCATATACGGCGGATGTTTTACTAAGGCTCCACAGACAGGACCCTTATCGATACCAACAACATTTAGCCCGGCTTGTTGGGCTTCATACAAGGCAGCCAATGCCGGGGGACCAACCCCGACAATGACTAAATCTTGTATAGCGTCTGCACCATAGGTTTTCATAAAAACCTAGTTCAGCAAGTCTTCTTCAAGTATTGCTTTAGCACGTTTTGCACGGTACGCTTCAATTTGCTCTAAGTACTTAGGCTCTTTTACACCAAGGATAGAAATAGCCAACAACGCAGCATTTTGTGCACCGGCTTTACCGATAGCCAATGTACCCACTGGAATTCCACCAGGCATTTGAGCGGTAGACAACAAAGAGTCCAATCCGTTCAATACACTTGTGATAGGAACACCCAGCACAGGTTTCACTGTCTTAGAAGCAAGCACACCTGCCAAGTGAGCAGCACCACCAGCGCCACCAATAAATACCTGGCATCCACGTGACTCAACATCTTTTACATAGTCAACTAAGGCTTCAGGCGTACGGTGTGCAGAGAGTACTTTACACTCATGAGGAACACCAAATTCCGTCAAGATCTCAGAACCGGCTTTCATCACGCCGTCCCAATCATTTTTACTGCCCATCAACATTACAACTTTTACTTCTTTACCTTCGCTCATGTGTCAAGATCCTTTTAAAAATTCCCTCTTCAGGGCCATCTAGTTACGGATTGGAAAACGGGTATTATACTGATAATTAACCGCGGATGCATCTATAAGAATGGATATCGATGGACAGTTTAGTCCACTTTTCGTTCATTCCGGATAGTCGCAATGAGCAACGTTGAAAGCAACAACACAACAGCAAACGCATAGTACACCACTTGTGTATCATCAGCTACCTCATATTGCAGTGCAGCCATATAAGGGCCAACAGCACTACCCACCATAAACATCGTACTGGCAACACCAAATATAGCAGCCATATGCACTTGGCCAAGATTGTTAGCCAATGCCACGGGGATCAAGCTAATTCGTCCCCCTCCTGCCATGCCGCCAATAATTGCAAAGGCATAAAGAATGATCGGATGATTCGGCAGTAGCAACAAGATTATAGACATAAATGCAAACAGATAGCACGATGTAAGTACTCGCTTGAATGGCAGCACATCGCCCAAAATACCGAATACGATAATCCCTACCCCCATGCATAAAAAATAAACACTCTGCACAATCGTCGCTAAATCTTCATTTCCAGTATCGTTAGTCAGATAAACCAGTAACTGAATATTAAAAGTGGTAAACACAGCACCAAATAGCATATCGGCAATACTAATTCCCCAAAAGGTACGCGTCTTCATCGCTTTTTTTAATGTCAAGCTTGAACCTATTTTCGGATCTTCATCCGCATGCTCTAATTCTTCTTGTGCAGTCGCATGGCCTTTAGGAGACTTTAAAAAGAACACGGTAGGAATGATGGCCAACAAAAGCACCAAAGATAAATCCGTCATCGCCCCACGCCAACCATGAGCATCCATAAAGGCGGCTGTAATCAAGGGCCCCATAAATCCACCAATCCCCACACCAAACATCGCAACGCCAGTAGCTTTACCGCGATTCTCCGCTGAGAACCAGTGCGTAATCAACGTAGCCAATGGAATATGCGTACACGCCATAATACTGATGGGAGTCAACCCCATGATGATGTAGTATTGCGTTAAATTTTGTACATGCCCAAGCGCATACTGCGTAACTGCTCCGGTGACCAATCCAAAGGCCATAACAGGGCGTACACCGAAGCGGTCCACACATATCCCGACAATAGGTGCAACTATCGCCGCACAAACAGCCCAAATGGAGGTCCCCACGGTAAACTCAGGCAATGTCCAGCCCATATCACTGAGCATATTTTCGATATACACAGGCGTCGTAAAAAACCCTACTGCTGCCGTAATGGTCAATGTCACCATGGCACCAAAAACTACCCACCACCCTTGCTTACCGTCCATTTCACACTCCTAAGCGAATTAGTTATGAACTTAACAGTTTTCGCAGTGTATAGGACTTTGAATTAAAATGCAACCGCTTAATGAGCTTCTTTTCGCATCGTGCTTATTAGAACAGTACAGAAACAGAGCATGGCAATGAACATACAATAGATAATAATGGTGTTGCTTGTGGCGTCAAAAATAGATGCTGCAATGATAGGGCCTACGGCATTGCCAATCATAAAAAGTGTATTGGATAGCCCAAAAATTTCAGCCAAGTGGACCTGGCCCATACACCTAGCCAGCGCCACAGGAATCAACGCAATGCGTCCCCCCCCAGCCAACCCCATTAATATCGCAAAGGTATACAAGAACACAGGAGTTGGCGGCAGTAGTAAAAAAAAAATCGCTAATGGCGTTAAAAAATAAGCAGATACGATGACACGCTTAAACGGAAGCACATCCCCCAGCCAACCAAAGAGCAACGTACCAAAACTCATGAACAGAAGGTACATACTCAACACATTAGTAGCCAATACCTCATCACCAGTATCTTTGGTTAGGTATAAAATCAGTTGTAAGTTGAACGTAGTGAATACCGCTCCAAACAGCATATCGGCAATACTCATATTCCAGAAAGTACGCGTACGAATGGCCTCTTTTAACGTTAAACTCTTGGCAATCGCAGGATCGTCATTCGCATGCTCAAGTTCCTCATATACTGTCGCATGTCTCTTGGGTGATCGTAACCAAATCAACGTGGGAATTAATGCCAATAAAAGCACCAAGCCTAAATCCGTCATCGCTCCACGCCATCCATGGACCTCCATAAATTCAGCGGTTAATTTAGGTGATATACCTCCACCTAAACCAATACCCAACATAGCAAGCCCAGTAGCTTTACCCCGATTCTTTTCAGAAAACCAATGAGTAATTAAGGTTGCAATGGGGATTTGTGTACAACACATGATCGTAATGGGTGCTAATGATGCAACAATATAAAACTGCATTAAGGTTTGAATTTGCCCAAAGAGATGCTGAACATAAGCTCCTGAAATTATGCCCACAATCAAGACCGTACGCACCCCAAAGCGCTCAACACAATACCCACAGATAGGACAAAAAATAGCCGCAGACACCGCCCAAAGTGAGGTTCCAAAAGAAAACTGTTTAAGGCTCCACCCCATTTCACTCAATATAGATGAGGTCAATACTGGAATCGAGAAAAAGCCCACACCTGCGGTCACAGTCAATGCGAACAAAGAGCCCAATACTACCCACCAGCCTTGTTTTGAGTCCACGAGTGTCGAAATCCTTATAGGGGAAAATATCGGCTCACAGGCCGAAAGAAGAAAGCGCGCAGTCTACTGAATCAACGGCCCGAAGTCAACGTTTAAGTAGATGGCACATGCACCGGGCACGCCACGCGATGTGTATCACTAAAAGGCGTCAAAATAGGCAAAGACTGACTACAAGAGTCCTGGCAATCGGGACAACGGGGATGAAAATGGCACCCACTGGGTGGCGCGATAGGACTGGGTATATCGCCTGATAGAATTTGGCGATCAAGCATTCGAGAAGGATCCGGAGTAGGCACAGCACTCAGTAGCGCTTTGGTATACGGATGCTTCGGGTGATTAAAAATATCTTCGCGTGTACCTATTTCCACAATTCGTCCAAGGTACATCACCGCCACATGATCCGAAATATGCTGAATCACCGAGAGGTCATGTCCAATAAAAAGATAGGTCAACCCTAATTTCTCTTGCAAATCTTTAAGTAGATTCAAAATCTGTGCCTGGATAGATACATCCAACGCCGACACTGGCTCATCCGCAATGATCAACGAAGGTTCCACCGCCAATGCCCGAGCAATACCGATGCGTTGACGTTGCCCACCCGAAAATTCATTGGGATACCGATCAGCAGCTTCAGGTGGAAGCCCCACCAACTTCAATAATTCCAAAATCCGTTCACGGCGGTCTGACTTCTCCACAAGACCATGTGCTTTCAGGGCTTCAGCCAATACCGATGACACCGTCATACGCGGATTTAGTGATCCATAGGGATCTTGGAAAATAAGTTGCATCTCTTTGCGTAGGCTACGCATGGATTTTTTATCCAAGGCCAACACATCTTTATCGTAAAAAGTAACTTTACCCCGCGTGGGTTCTATTAAGCGCAAGATAGCTCGGCCAGTCGTTGTTTTACCGCTCCCACTCTCACCTACCAAGCTCAAGGTCTGCCCTTTTGGAATATCAAAAGATACCCCATCAACCGCGCGTACATAACCCGCAATTTTTGAAAACACCCCCTGACGCACAGGGAAATGCACAGCTAAATCTTCTACACTCAGTAAATGTTCGATTGGGGCACTCATGATGCAGGCACTTTTTCAAGCGGTGTAGCGAGATCCGAATCGACCATTGTCTTATCATCGTATAACCAACAATTCACCGTATGGTCTTGGGCGATTCGACATTGACCAGGAATCGATTCTGTACATACCTGCATTGCATTCGGGCAACGGGGATGAAAGCGGCAGCCGTTTGGAAAATCCGTAGCCGCAGGAACTTGTCCAACAATGGTTTCAAGACGATCACTGGGCGCATCCAAATTCGGCAATGAATTAAACAAACCCTGCGTATACGAATGAGCCTTTTCATTAAACAACGACTGCGCCGGAGCTTGCTCGATAATTTTACCCGCATACATAATGGCCACTTCATCAGCCATCTCTGCAACAACCCCTAGGTCGTGGGTGATCAACAATATCGCCATACCCCGTTCTTTTTGTAGCGTTCGCAAGAGGTCCAATATTTGCGCCTGAATGGTTACATCCAATGCCGTGGTCGGCTCATCCGCAATCAATACTTTGGGATTGCAGGCCAATGCCATCGCGATCATTACCCGCTGGCGCATCCCCCCGGACATTTGATGGGGGTAATCTTTCACCCTCGATTCCGGCGCTGGAATCCCAACCTGAGTCAGCAACTCGATACTTGCATTGTGAGCTTCTTGCTTACTCAACCCTTGGTGCAAACGAAGGATTGAACCGATTTGATCGCCAATTCGAAATACAGGATTCAACGAAGTCATCGGTTCCTGAAAAATCATCGAAATATCATTGCCCCGAATTTCGCGCATTTCTGCATTGGAAAATTTTAGTAAATCTTGGCCGTCAAAGATAATTTCACCACCCACAATTTTTCCAGGCGGATTGGGTACAAGCCCAAGCATCGACAAGGCCGTCATACTTTTACCGCACCCAGACTCTCCTACGATAGCCAGTGTTTTTCCGGCAGAAATATCAAAGGAAACATCATCCACAGCCAAGGCTGTACCGCGTTCAGTGTAAAAAAACGTTTGCAGATTCCGCACGGAAAGTATGGGTGTTGTGGATTCACTCATTGTGAATTATTTCTTATCCAGCGCATCACGACGAGCTTTTAATTCTTTCCAAGTGGTCAGAATAATGCCTTCGTCTTTAATTAATTGAATAATTTCAGGATCAGTCATGGCCAATGTATCGCTATGGCGATTGGGACCCGAACCCGATACATCCGAAAAAATTTCTGATGGATTCGTGCAATGCACGATATACATAGTCACACCCGGTTTTTGATTCTTCACCATCTCAGTGATGTATTTTTTCTTTTCTTCCACATCGCGCGTGCTGGTAAAGTCGGTATGCAAGTCATCCAACACAGGCAATCCGCCTTCCCAGGCTTGCTCGGCAGCAGCTTGAATCCATTTGGTACGCTCTTCCATCATAGGCGCTTTGGCATTAATACGCTTGAGTTCTGTATTGTGCCCCCCCATGATCATGACGGGAATTTGTTTTTCGATCCCAACCTTCACATACGCCGAAATGTAGTCTGGACGCGCAAAGATTGTCCCCATATGGGAATCTAAGTGCGTAATGGGCATACCCATTTTCTCTGCCTTATCTACTTGTGCCCGAATTTCAGCTTCAACTTCCGTCGCCTTTGCGTACAAAGCAACTTCCATAACGCTCGGCCACATGTGTCCATCTTTATCCACCAGTCCAGGTGCTTGAGCTGCACCCACAATGGGCGCCCAACGATAATACTTCCATTCGGAAGTCAGTGTTAAGTGAAGACCATTATCGAAATCCGGATTTTCTTTTAACCACTCACGCCAATGTGTGACCCACCCTGTAGGCATCATCGTGCTGGCAGAAGTTACAATACCATTATCAACAGAATCGATTGTACCGCGATTCCCATCAATAAACATGCCCAAATCGTCACTATGGAACATAGCCACACGCGCACCTTTTGCATAGCCCAGCTTTTCCGCATAGGTTTCAGAAAATGCACTTACTCCACTTACACTCAAGATCATTAAAACGGCTAAGGTCCAACGGTTCATTCGTTTATCTCCCGATTATATCTGTATCTACTCAACTGAATTTCATTACAAAATATTCGTTCTATACACTCAGCCCAAGCACTTTACCTGTGCTATCACCAAATGACTCTTCATTCACATCCATTGCATTAAGCATATCGACATAAAGATTACACAAGGGTGTGTTTTTAGGGTTGGCAATGTGTTGACCGGTTTTCAATGCTCCACCGGCCTTCCCGCCCAGCACCAAGGGTAAATTATTTGGATCATGGCGATTGCCGTCAGAAATACTCGACCCAAATAGAATCATCGAGTTATCCAACAAAGTGCCTTCGCCCTCTTGAATCGAGTCCAATTTACCCAACAAATATGCATATTGCTCTACATGCCAACGCGTAATACGCTTGTACTGATTAATTTTATCTTCTTTATTCTCATGGTGAGACATCTGATGGTGACCACCGGACACACCATCCAGAAACGAAAAGTTACGGCCCGATACATCGTTGGCAAACATAAAGCTTTGAACCCGCGTCGAATCCGTTTGAAAGGCCAACACCATTAAATCCAACATTAGTTTCACATGCTCCCGGAAATCCGACGGGATTTTTTGATCCGGTGCCGGCGGTAAATCTTTAAGGGCTACTGGCCGCCATTCGCGGGGATCGGTTTTCATCGAAAACTCAATACGTTTTTCCACAGCGCGAACAGAATCTAAATATTCATCCAACTTAATTTGATCATCACGCCCCACTTTACCCCGCAGATCTTTTGCATCTTCCCATGCTAAATCGAGAAGACTCTTATAATCATCATGTCTCTTTTGACCACTCGCACGGCCACTCGCATCTTTTTCGCCAAATAGGCGCTCATATACAAAGCGTGGATTAATTTCTTTAGCAACCGGCAATCCTGCAGCGCGCCATGAAATATAGGAACCGTACAATCGGGTATATCCCACATTGCTGTCGATTCCGGATATAACACGATCAACCCCCAGTTCCAGCGAAGGCAAAGGTGTTTGATTACCTATACGACTCGCGACCAATTGATCCATGGATATCCCACCAGCACTAATATTTTTCCCCGTAGTTTTTTCCACAGGCATACCGGTCAGGAAATTTCCCGTTTTGGCATAGTGCCCATCACCCCGGCGACTCGCGGCTTTATCCAAGCCCGAAATAACATTGAGTGAAGACTGAAATCCTTTTAAAGGCTCCAACGAAAACGGTAAAGTGAAGTCTTTCCCAGTAGCCTCAGGAATCCACGCCTTTTGCCAAACACCATTAGGGAAATACATACACGCCATGCGTTTAGGAACAGCTCCTGCACCCGCTGCAGATGGCGCAGACGCTTTAGCCGAAGGGGCCATAGCATCCAGTAATGGTAACGCCATGGCGGCTCCAATACCACGCAACATAGAACGTCGGGATATCTGCCACGATTTTTGACGACTCATCAGTCAGTCTCCTCCAGTTTCCCATTGCTATATCGATGTCTGAATGGGTAGCTTAATACAATTTCTTCGATAAGCCCAGATGGGCGATATTCATTCGCTTTTAATGCTTCCATACTGTCTTGGATGACGCAGTTATCTTGCCGGGTTAAATTTCGGCCCAATGCATAGCCCAACATTTTTCGCGTCAGGTTTTTGGCAACACCATCCTTGCGATCCAAAAGAACCGTCTTTAACTCAGCTGGACCTTCAAATTGTTTTCCGTTAGTTAATGTACCTTTAGCATCTACCGGATTCCCTTTGTGCTCATTGCGCCATCGCCCAATTGCATCAAAATTTTCCAATCCAAAACCAATGGGGTCCATACGATCATGGCAAGAGGCACATTCGGGATTTTTCCGATGCAACTCCAATTGCGTACGCATCGACATCTCTCCCGTATCTATTTTTTCTTCATCAAACGCAGGCACATCGGGCGGCGGTGGCGCAACCCGTTCACCCAATAATTCATCAAGCACCCATTTACCGCGCAACACAGGACTGGTGCGCAACGAATGTGATGTATTGGTTAAAATAGCACTCATACCCAGCAATCCGCCACGCATACTGTCTTCTGGCAATTGCACCAATCGCATTTCCTCGCCCGCGATCCCCTCAATACCGTATATATCCGCTAAAGATTCATTCACATACGTATAGTCCGAATCCAACAAATCCAAAAGACTTCTATCCTCTTGGATGATGCGGTTGAAGAACATAGCCACTTCAGCCTTCATCGCAAGAAGCAAGCCTTCGTTAAATTCAGTAAAGCGCTCTGCATCAGGAATACGCGCTTCACCCAACTGCGTAATACCCAACCATTGAGACGCAAATGTCTTACCCAAGGCTTGTGCACGAGGGTCCTTTAGCATCCGCTTTATTTGCCCTTTTAATACCACAGGGTCATTCAGTGTACCCGCTTCAGCCAATTCAAAAAGTTCATCATCTGGCATAGAAGCCCATAAGAAATAGGATAGGCGTGAAGCCAAAGGATAGCCCCCCAATGGGTAATCCCCAATGGCATCGGGCTCTGGCTCAGCTAGAAAAATAAAATTCGGTGAAATCAATACCGCCTTAAACGCCAATTTAACAGATTTCTTATACCCGTCACCTCGTTCATACGATTTATCAAACAGCGCCAACACACGATCTAATTCATTTTCTTCTAACGGGCGACGCCATGCTCGCTGCGCAAACGCATTAACTACATCGCTCGCTGCATCCCGCGCCTCATAGTCTCGCGAAGGCTTAACCGGAATTAAGCGCTCAAATATTTTGCGTTCACTTGTATATTCTTTTCGCTTAAAAATACTGGAGACCACTTTCTCTCCGGTAAAATAATTAAGTAATGCTGTTTCGATCGCATCGTCTGCCGTGCTCAAATACTTTTCCATTTGGATTGCAGAAAGAAAAAGGGAGTTCCCATGGGTATTGAAGCCTTCACCACCCGATCCATCTTCAGGAAAGTTGTCAGCAACATACAGTTCTAGTCCCAACAGATCACTCAAGGTATTCTCATACTCTTGACGATTTAAGCGACGGCTCATCACATACCCCGGATACCAATTGGCCGATTCCTGACTCGCAAGTTGGTTACAATGCCCATTGTCCCCTTCCGCCACCTTAATCCAATCCAGGATTTTCTTCTTCTCTTCAGCGTTCGGACGAATTTCATCTTTGGGGGGCATAGAATTTTCATTTATTCGCCGCGCCATACGTGTCCATAAAGCCATGGACGTAATCACTTTTTGCCGTGAATCAAAGCGCTCAAGATCCAAATCGCCTTTGGTGACCACAGAGTCATGGCAATCCATACAATACTTTTCTATCAAAGGCAAAATTTCAGTCGCATAATGCATATTGGCAGCGACAGCTTCAGCTTTTTTATTGTCATCCTCCGCCATAACAACCATTGATAGACACAGCGTGGCCATCCCCGCAAAGGCAGGGATAATTATCGAGCGCTTTAACCCTCGAACAAGACTACGTAAAGACGTTGATTGCATAATAAAAGCATAGCGTTCAACAGCTATGAAAGTCAATAAATTCAAGGTTTAACGTCTCCTGTAGAACAACTTACCCCCTCCAAAACAAAAAGTAAAGTCACAGTATTTAATAAATCGAAATGAGAAATATTGACCACAAACAAGACTTAGCGGTAAGCTTTCAGGCATAAATAAACTAACTATCGTAAATATTCTAACCATTTTAACAAAGGGCCTCATCAATTGATCGTACACATGCTTGCCATTCAATCTTCGAAATTACTTCTCGCCGATTTAAAACATTCTACAATCGACAAATTCTAGCCCTATGCAACCCCCAAGAACCGTAGTATTAATAGTCCAATATGGATCTTATATCTACCTAAACACATGTATCAAGCACCTACTACAGGGCAACACCGCTTCCATGGATATTTGCATAGTTGACAACAATTCATTGGATAAACGAGAGAAAATCCCATACACTGATGATACACCATTCATTCACACTATTTTCCCAGAGAAGAATTTAGGCTATTCGGGAGGATGCAATACAGGATTAAGTGAACTGCTAAAGAAGGACTATAACTTCTTTTTTATATTAAATAACGATGCGCTTATTCACTGCTCAGATATCATCAAACTTGAGAACATTATCGATAAACATGCAGATATAGGTCTTGCCGGACCCGTTGTATATAATACCTTACAGGACGAGTACTATTTAGGTATGTCTATCAATTGGAAAGGAGGAAAAGCCAACTATAATAGTGTCAAATACCCCATTGAATCAAACGCTATAGTAGATGTCGATTTTATTGAAGGGTGCGGGATGATGCTGACGCGCAAGGCTCTAGAAACTATTGGATACTTCGATACCCAGTATTTTCTATATTGGGAAGACGCCGATATAAATATCCGCATACAAGAAGCAGGCTTTCGCACCGTCATTACTCCTACCGTATCGATGCTCCATACCCCGTCCCAAAGCACAGGCCCCAATAGCCCCTTAAAAGAATACTATATGACACGCAACGCATTTTTATTTTTCTCCAAACATCGTAAAGGAATTCTCGCGAGAAAATTGCTACTTTATAAGATGACAAGATTTAAGACAAGACAAGTTATTCGAAATATATTCAAAGGCAATATTCACCTTGCTAAAACGCAATGCTTCGCAATATTGGATTATTTTCTCCATCGCTTAGGTTCCTCACCCCGCTTTAATGATAGTGGAAAATAGTCAATGTAAACATAACAATAATGTAAAAATATATATCTAAACATCCTCTTCGAAATTACGTATATAGATAAAAATTAGAAATCGAATAAAACCATAAGGCATTAGCTCAACTAGCATTAAGCTTTATTTATGTTGTACAATTAGGAATCGAAATAACCTGTACCTAGAAAGAACCTATATCGGAATCAATGCATAAAAATAATATTAAATGCCGTTTTCGCGCACAACTTTGGCGCTTCGAAAAGATGACCCTAACATCGTGCATTAAAGCGACCAACTCCACCCTCTACAACCCATGTCAAGAGAACGCATAATGTCTAAGATTATCTTTTACGGAATTAATGGGGTTGGATTGGGCCATCTGGCCCGTTTAAGTCTTGTACAACGCCATATCGAAAAAAAATTCCCTCAACACACAACAAAAGCAATTTGCAGATCATCCATGGGCCCCATTTTCTTTACTTGCCCGTGCATAGAAGTCGGAGACCGTGGCAGAGATCTAGGCAATGCACTGAATATTCGAGGAGTATTGGGTACGTTAAAATTAGTCGTTTCCCGATTTATTCCTAACAAACGTACAACTATTTTCTTTGATACTATGTGGCATCAACGAGTCCTGAAACGGCTTCATTTCGGTAAGCACAAAACCATTTTAATTACTGACGTCAATAAGCCAGAATTTATGTACAAAGATTTACAATTGGCTTTGCAATACTTTGAACACATTTTTATACCCGCCACCCAAAAAGAGTTGGAATTCCATTAC